>JAEEGI010000705.1_pt1 | contig 92703 bp, 79 predicted proteins | sample 8958751 | NCBI WGS metagenome assembly JAEEGI01 (sample SAMN16246545, study PRJNA631951) | gut metagenome | biome: gut microbiome; feature: rumen; material: KS-attached | host: Bos | place: Iran: Karaj | collected 2018-10 | reverse complement strand
ATCCTGCTAACTTCAGTTCTTGTCTTCCATGGATAAGCATCGGCTCATAGTGGACAGCGTTGTGGTCCGTTTCGGGGAGAAAACGGTCCTTACCGGCGGGTATATCACCTCGGAGACGGGGATGGTCACGGGTCTGCTGGGCCGCAACGGTGCCGGCAAGTCCTGTATGTTCCGCGCACTGATGGGCGGCCTTCGGGTGGAGAATGTGATGGTGAGTATAGATGAGAAGCCGGTTAACCAGCAGATTATCGGCCATTCCATCAAGTATCTGCCGCAGGGCAGGCTGATTCCGGATGGAATGAAACTGCACCGGGCATTTGACCTGTATGGCGTGAACTACTGGACCTTTGTCAACCGCTTCCCCAAGTTCTCCCGACATTACGATTCGCCCATCTATGAACTCTCCGGTGGCGAAGCCAGGCTGGCCGAACTCTATCTGGTGCTGCACAGCGACGCTCCTTTCTACTTTTTGGACGAACCCTTTACGCAGGTTGATCCGGTAAACATTGAGGATGTCAAGGCCATGATCCGGGAGCGGGCCAGGGACCATGGCGTCATTATCACCGACCACAACTACGACGCCATCTCCTCCGTGGCCGACAATCTCTTCGTCATTGCCGACGGCTACACCAACCAAGTCCGTAGCCGGGAAGACTTGGTGCGGTATGGGTATCTGCGGGCGGAAGGATAGATCGAGAAGAAATATATACTGGGAAGCTACTTCTGTTCGGTGTTTTCGGATTCGGCGTGGGCCTCGATGATGCGGTAAACCTCGCGACTGAGGGCCTCTCGGTCTGGGAGATAAAGCTGATAGCGGCTGACGAAGAGTTGGTTGGTAATGCCTTCCAAGGCATATTGCACGGTTAGCTTGTCTTTTTCCGCTCCTAAGACGATGCCAAAAGGTTCGTTGTCTCCTTCGGTGCAGACTTCGTGCTTGAAGTAATTGAGGTAGAGGTTCATCTGGCCGATATCCTCGTGCTGCACGCCGTCTTTCTTGAGGTCGATGAGGCAGTATGTCTTTAGGATAACGTTGTAGAAAACCAGATCCACGTGGAAGTGACGGCCGCCGAGCGGAATGTGATATTGACGGGCAACGAACGCAAATCCCTTACCCAGTTCCAGCATGAACATACTCAAGTTGGATGCAAGCGCATCTTCCAGTGTCTTTTCATTCCAAGTAGGAAGTTCGGGCAGGCCAGTGAATTCCAGGACAAACGGGTCACGGATGATGTCCTCCGGCTTTTGGACTTCTACTCCTTGATTTGCCAATTGAAGAATACCTTCCTTGTCCTTGGACATTGCGAAGCGCTGGAACAGCGCCGTACTCTTCTGCCGCTTGAGTTCACGGACGCTCCACTTTTGGGCTTCGCATTCCTTTGTGTAAAAACTGATTTCCAGCGGATCGTCGGACTTGAGTATCTCAAAGTAATGACTCCAGCTCAAAACGTGAGACAGTGTCTCACTATTTGGGAAGTAGATGTAGAATTTCCTCATATAGAGGATGTTACTCCGGCTAAAACCCTTCCCGTAGCGGTTGGTAAGGTCGGCAGAAAGCCGCTCAAGGAGGTTGCTGCCATATTCTGCACGTTCTGACCCTTTCTGCTCATACTCCACAATGTACTTGCCGATATTCCAATACGTTTGGACCAGAACCGTATTCACGGAACTGGCGATCCGGGCACGGGCAGATGAAAGCAAGGCCCCGATACTTTCAACAAGTTCACTATAGCCAGAGTATGCAGTTACCTTATCCATAAGACATTCTTTTTCTTTTGTCTGGTAAAGTTACGCCTTTTCTTGATTAAAATATGGCAAAATTTGCGATAATTATACTAAATCCAGGAACTATAGAGTGAAATACGATATACAGGCGTTTCCAGCCCCATATTTACTACTCAAAATAAGGCGTTATTAGAAACAAATAAGCCGCTGATTATCAGCGACTTATAAAGAGGTGGTGCTGGGAAGAATCGAACTGCCGACACATGGATTTTCAGTCCATTGCTCTACCATCTGAGCTACAGCACCATCGTTTGGGAATGCAAAGATAGCATCTTTTTCGGAGACTGCAAACTTTTTTTCAAAAACTTATTTTTGCGGGGCGGCTTTTTCGAATTCCTTGAGGGCGTTGATGGCCTTGGGGCAGAGGATCAGGATGGAAATCACCGTGAACCAGGCCATGAGGCCGACGCCGATGTCGCCGAGCTGCCAGACCACGTCGGCCTCCTTGACGGAACCGAAGACGACGGCGACGAGCATGAGCGCCTGGAAGGCCCGGATGGCGATTTTCTCGCCTTTGCCCGAATGGCCGCGGAAGAGATAGATGATGCTGGTCTCCGAGTAGAAATAATAGGCCATGATGGTGCTGAAGGCGAAAAAGACCATGGCGATGGAGACGAACTGGCTGCCGAAGCCGGTGAAGACGGAGTCCACGGCGCTCTGGGTGTAGCCGACGTAGTTGTTGCCCAGTTCCGGGGCGCCCGCATACAGCATCTCGCCGGTGCTGCTCAGGATATTGTACGTGCCGGAAGAGAGGATCATGAGTGCCGTGGCGGTGCAGACCAGCAGGGTGTCGACATAGACGGAGAATGCCTGGGCGAGGCCCTGCTGCGCCGGGTGGGGGACATCCGTCGCCGCGGAGACGATGGCGCCCGTTCCCTGCCCGGCCTCATTGGAGAATATGCCGCGCTTGACCCCCATGGCGATGGTCGAGCCGATGATGCCGCCGCAGACGGGATGGATCCCGAAGGCATTCGTGAAGATGGATGCGAGGATCTCCGGGACCTCCCGGATGTGGAAGGCAATGACTACCAGCGACATCACGATATAACCGACGGCCATGAGCGGCGTGATGATGGAGGCCGTTTTCGCGATGCGCTTGACGCCGCCGATGATCACCAGTCCCAGGATGGCGGCCATGACGATGCCGGATACGAGGGGCGTGACGGGGAAGGCATTCTTGATGGCGCTGGAGACCCCGTTCGCCTGGACGGTCGTCAGGAAGAAGCCGCAGGAGAGGATGGTAACCCCCGCGAACAGCAAGCCGATCCAGCGCTTGCCGAGACCATGTTCAATGAAGCTGAAAGGTCCTCCGCGATAGCCCGTATGGTGCGGGAACTTGTAAATCTGGGCGAGGGTGGACTCGACGAAAGCGGTGGAGGCGCCGAAAAAGGCGACGACCCACATCCAGAACACGGATCCGGGCCCGCCGAAGGCGATCGCCGTCGCGACACCGACGATGTTGCCGGTCCCGACGCGCCCCGACAGGGCGATGCAGAACGCTTCGAACGAGGAGATCCCCTGGTTGCCTTCCTTCTTGGAAAAGAGGGATTTCAGCATGGCGGAGAACTTCCGCACCTGGACGAAACGGGTCCGGAACGAAAAGTAGAGGCCGGCGATGAGGAGTAAGGCGACGAGGCCGGGATTCCAGACGATGCCGTTGATCTTCGATACAATATTTCCAAGCATTGCGCAAAGTTAATAAAACTTTTGCTTATCTTCGCAAAACGATGGACGAGCGGAGATATATCCGGGTGATTCTGCCCCTGAAACTGGACTGGGAGCCATGCTACTGGACCGACGACGCCGGTCTTACGGCCGGGATGCGCGTCTCCGTTCTCTTCGCCGGAAGGCGGTATGTCGGTGTCGTGAGCGCCGTCGATGTCGCGCCGGAAACGGAGATTTCCCGGATCCGGCAGGCGGGGGAGCGCGTAGCCCGTCTTCCCGATGTCTCCGAGCGGGAAATCGCCTTCTGGCGCTGTGTGGCGGAATATTATCTCTGTTCCGTCGGCGAGGTCTATAAGGCCGCCTATCCCACTTTCAAGATCGAGCAGGAAGAGACCGGCGCCCGGAACCGGGAGCGGCTGGAGGCCCGGCTCGCTGCTTATCAGGAAAAGATGCAACGGGCGCGGAAAGAAGAGACGCGCGTCCGCTACAAGGCGGTCATCGACCGGATAGAACAGGAACTGCATCCGGAGCGAAGCGCCATGACCGCGCCGGAAGCCCCGTCGCTGACGCCGGCGCAACAAACTGTGTATCAAGCTATCAAGGAGGCCTTCCCGAAGACGACCCTGTTGGAGGGCGTCACCGGATCCGGCAAGACGGAAGTCTATCTGAAACTGGCCCGGGAAACGCTGGAGGCCGGCCGCAGCGTACTGTTCCTGGTGCCGGAAATCGCCCTGAGCCGCCAGTTGGAGGAGCGGATTCGCTCGGTGTTCCCGGACGTGCTGCTGTTCCATTCCGCCGTGTCCCCGGTCCGGAAGCGGGAAATTGCCGCCATCCTCCGGAAAGGCCGCCCCGCCATCGTCCTGGGAACACGTTCCGCCCTGTTCCTGCCCCATCACGACCTCGGCCTCATCGTTGTCGATGAAGAGCACGACACCTCTTATAAACAGGATGCGCCGGCGCCCCGGTACAACGGCCGCGACACGGCCATCATGCTTGCCGGGATCCATGGCGCCCAGGTCGTCCTGGGCAGCGCGACTCCATCCTTGGAGTCTTTGTATAATGCTGAAAACGGGCGCTTTGCGCATGTTGTCCTGAAGGAACGCTTTTATCATGGGGAGCAGCCGGAAGTGCGGGTGATCGACACGGTGGCCGAGCGGAAAAAGCGCGGGATGGTCGGCCATCTTTCCCGCAAGCTGCTCTTCGAGATCGACCGCGTCCTCAAGGAGGGCGGGCAGGCGGTCGTCCTCCGCGCCCGCCGTTCCTATGCGCCGTCCCTCCAGTGTGAAGAATGCGGCACGATTGTCAAGTGTCCCCACTGCAACGTCCCGTTGAGCTATCACCTGGACGGACGGATGGTCTGCCATCATTGCGGCTATACGGCGCCTTATACGGGCGTCTGCGCCCACTGCGGCGGCGCGCTCCAGCAGCTCGGGGCGGGGACCCAGCGAATCGAAGAAGAGCTGGCGGCCGTGTTCCCCGATGCCCGTGTCGCGCGCCTCGACAGCGATACCCCGGATGCGGACGAGTCCCGCATCATCCATGCCTTCGCGGCCGGCGAAATCGATATCCTCGTCGGGACCCAGATCGTGACGAAGGGATTCGATTTCAGCGGTTTATCGCTTGTCGCCGTCATCCAGGCGGACAGCCTGCTCGGGCAGCAGGACTTCCGGGCGGACGAGCGCGCCTGGCAGCTCCTCGAGCAGTTCCGCGGCCGCTCCGGCCGTCGCGGCAAACAGGGCCTCCTGCTGATCCAGACCCGCGAACCGGACCATCCGGTCCTGGCCCGCCTTCAGGACGGCGGCGATGCGCCGACCCTGCTCGCCGAACGCCGGCTGTTCTTCTATCCGCCGTATTCCCGCCTGGTCAAGGTCATCGTCCGGGATGCGAATGAAAAGCGCCTGGAAGCGCTTTCCAGGGCCCTTGCGGGCGAACTGGCGACGGTGGCGCCGAATGTGACGGGGCCCTATGCGCCCGTCGTGGACCGGCTGGCCGGTGAATCCATCCGCCACATCCGCCTCCTCCTTCCGCGTGACCGCGCCCTGACCGCTACCAAAAAAAGGATTGCGGCCCTTCTCGCCGGATTCGAAAAGGACCGCAAGTACCCGGGACACATCGTCATTGACGTGGACCCGGTTTGAACAGGCGGTCGAGCACGATGGCGATGGCGCCGTCTCCGGTCACATTGCAGGCCGTGCCGAAATTGTCCATGGTGATGTAAAGCGCGATCATCAGCGCCTGTTCCTCCTGCCCGAAACCGAGCATCGAGGAGAGGATGCCGAGCGCGGCCATGATGGCGCCGCCGGGCACCCCGGGCGCCGCGACCATCATGATTCCCAGCATCAGGATGAAGCCGAGGAACATCCCGAAATCGAAGGGCATACCCTGCATCAGCATCAGCGCAACCGCGCAGGCGACGATTTTCAGCGTGCTGCCCGACAGGTGGATGGTGGCGCAGAGCGGGACGCTGAAGCCGGCGATCTCCTCACTGACGCCGTTGGCGACCGTCTGCTTGAGGGTGACGGGGATCGTCGCCGCGGAGGAGGAGGTGCCGAGGGCCGTGAAATAGGCGGGGAGCATGGTCCCGAGGAGCCGGAAGGGATTCTTCTTCGCGACGGCGCCCGCGATGCAGTACTGGAACACCAGCAGCAGGATGTGCAGCACGAAGATGACGCCGATGATGGCGATGAAAACCTTGATGACGCGCATCGCCTGGCCGGTATGGGTCATTCCGAGGAAGATGCCGAAGATATAGACGGGCAGGAGCGGGATGATCACCGTCTCGATCGCCTTCACGACGATGTCCTTGAATTCGCTGGCGATCTCCTTGAGGTGCGGCGACTTGAAGAAGGCGATGCCGAGGCCGATGGTGAAGGCCAGCACGAGCGAGGTCATCACGTCCATCAGCGGAGGGATGTTGATGCTGAAGTACGGGTCCACGCCGCCGGACATCTCCGCGAGGTCCATGCCCGCATTCGCGGGAATGAGTTTCGGGAACAGGGACACGCTGGTCGCGTAGGACACGCAGCCGGCGAAAATGGTATCGAGGTAAGCGATCAACACGGTGACGACCAGCAGCTTCCCGGCGCCGTGGCCGATGTCCGCGATGGCCGGCGTCACCAGCCCGATGATGATGATCGGGATGAAGAAGCCGAGCAGGTTGGAGAAGATGCTGTTGAAGGTCGCAAAGCCGCGCACGAGTCCCTGCGGGAAAAACAGCCCGCAGAGGATGCCGAGGACGATGGCGATGAGGATGCGCGGCAGGAGGCCGATATGGAATTTCTTCATTTGTGTAAGGTTTTCCGGTAAATGTCTTGCAGGACGAGTCCGGCGAGGGTCAGGCCGAAAATGCCGGTGACCGGCGCCGCCGTCCCGTTGACCTGCGCCTTGTGGAAGAGGCCAGGATCGGCTTCGGGATCCGGGTCCGGTCCGAGGTTGGGGAGCACCTCGGGGTCATAGACGCAGAGGAACTTCTTGGCTGGCAAGGTGTTCTGTTTGCGGTATCGCTTGCGGAGCGCCGCCCCGAGCGGACAGCCGCGCACCTCCCAGAACTCGGCGACCCGCACCTGGGTGGGGTCGAGCTTGAGGGCTGCGCCCATGGAAGAGAAGAACGTCGCGCGGGTATCCGTCGCCCGGAGGATGAGGGAGGCCTTGTCCTTCAGGGAATCGATGGCGTCGATGATGTAGTCATACGTCTCCAGGGCGAACCGTTCCCGCGTCTCATCCGTATAGACATCCTCGATGGCGCGGATGTCCGCCGCCGGATTGACCGAAAGCAGCCGGGCTTTCATCTCGGCGACTTTCGAGGCGCCGATGTTGGCGGAGGTCGCCATCAGCTGCCGGTTGACATTGGTCGCGCCGATCCGGTCCGCATCGACGATGGCAAGATTCGTAACGCCCGAACGGACAAGCGCTTCCGCGCACCAGCTGCCGACCCCGCCGATGCCGAAGAGGATAACGCGCGCGGATTGGAGGCGTTGCATGACCTCCGGCCCGACCAGGCGTTCCGTCCGCTCGTAGATCACTTCTCCCGCCATGCGTCGAGGGTCTTGGCGATGTCCTGCCAGACGGCTTCCTTGCCGGTCTCGTTGTGGATTTCGTGCCGCATGTTCGGGTACACCTTGCTGGAGACGTTCCGGTAGCCCCGTGCGCGGAAGAAACTCACCGCAGCGGAGAATTTCGCGATGCTGCCGATGCAGGGATCATAGGCCCCTGCGATGAAATGGACCGGGAGGGAAGGGTTCTCCACCTTCCAACCGTTCTCGGAATAGACATCCTGCAACAGGCCGAACAGGCCGGCATAGCCGTTGGCCGTGAAGGGGAAACCGCAGAGCGGATCCCTGTCATAGGCATCGACGACGGCAGGATCGGAGCAGATCCAGGCATTGGGGGAGCCTTCCTTGCGGAATTTCTTGTTATAGGCGCCGGTAGAAAGGCCTGCCAGCAGGTTCGAGCGGTGCCGGGTCCCCTTGAACAGTTTGACCGTCCAGGCCAGGAAGCGGGCGATGCCGACCGCGCCGTTGGCGCTCGGACTGCCGCAGACGATCAGGCCGTCGATGGCCTTGTCGTGTTCCTTGCAATACTCGCGGACAATCAGGGAACCCATGCTGTGGCCGAACAGGTAGAGGGGAAGGGAGGGGTACTGCCTGCGGATCCATTCCGTGACGCAGAAGATGTCGTCCACCATGCCGCGCCAGCCTCCCTTGTCCAGATAGCCCAGGTCGGCCTCGCCCGCGGCGGTCTGCCCATGCCCCCGCAGATCGTTCATGACACAGATGTACCCCCGCTCGGAAAGATACTCCATCATAGCAATGTATCTTCCTTTGTGTTCGGCCATTCCATGAACCATTTGAAGAATCGCTTTCGGTGTATCGACGGGTCGTGTGACGGCGATGGAAAGGGTGATGGAGTCCGAGGCTCCGGGGATGGAAAACGTTTTCATGGGGCTATTTGTCAAAACGGGAGAAGGCTTTCGGAAGGGGGGACTTGCAGCGGACGACCTTGCCGGTCACCGGATGCCGGAAAACGAGGGAACTGGCATGGAGGGCGAGCCGGTCGACGGGATCGAACTCCGCACCGTATTTGTAGTCGCCCGTCACCGGATGGCCGAGGTCGGCGGCATGGACGCGGATCTGGTTCTTCCGGCCGGTTTCCAGCTCGAACTCGGCGATGGTGAAGGGGTATTTCTCCACCTGGACCGTCCGGAGGGCACGATAATGGGTCACAGCGTGCTGCGAATCCTTCTTCTCGACGGGGGAGGAGACCATTTTCAAGGACTTGGGATGCTCCCAGAGCCAGGATTCGACGGTCCCTTCCGGCTCTTCCAGGATCCCTTCCAGGACGGCTGTGTATTTGCGTTCGATCACGGCATCCCGCCACTTGCTCTGCAGCAGTTCCTTCGTCCGCTCGTCCTTCGCAAAGACGATGAGTCCGGATGTCCCCCTGTCGAGGCGGTGGACGATCCAGACCTTCTTGACGCCGCGGTCGGGTTTCCGTCCGCTGATTAGGTCCTCCTTGCGCTGGGCTTTCGCCTGCTGGCGGACATATTCATAGAGGAGGGAATAGAGGGTCAGCCCGTTGTCCTGTGCGAGCCTGGAGGCTTTCCCGCCCTTTGTCTTCAAATCCTTGATATACTGGATGGAAAGACCGGATTTCGGACCGCCGCTGTGGATCGTCGGGAGGCCGGAAGGCTTGTCCACGACGAGCAGGTATTCATCCTCGTAGACCATCCTCACGCCGGCCGCTTCAATCTTATCTGCGGCTTCCGCCTTGGTCGCGCGGGCGATGGAGATGCCCTTCGGAAGGATCAGCAGGCTGTCTCCGGGGCGGAGGGGATGGTCGAAGGCCGTCACGCCGGTGCCGTTGACGACGACCTGCCCCTTGCCGAGCAGGTTCCTGACCCCTGTCCGGCTCTGGTCCGGGAACAGTTCAAACAGGTATTGCAGCAGCGGTGCCTCGCGGTTCACCGTGAATTTCTGGCCGACGGTTTGTTCCATATGTCGATGACTCTTGAGATAACTTTCAAATTTAAGTTTTTTTTATGGATAATGGAAGGGGAGCGGGGCACAAAAGGATAAAAACCGCATCCGGGCTTGTTTAAATGGATTTTTTCCCCTATATTTGCAACAATGCGCATTATGTATGGAGGATAATTACCCGGTCGATTCCGAAAAGATTTACTTTTCCGAAGACTATCTTACTTTGGAAATGGAAGGTGTTCCCACGACGCTCCGCATCGGTGAGTGGCTGAACACCGACCCCGTCCGTATCCATCGGATGATTGTCCGGGACAAGGTTCTCCAGGTCGACCAGTTGGAAGTCTTCAACCCCCTCATCAGCAAGCTCCGCCGTGCGGACCTCGCTTATTATAAGCGTATTATGGGGCTCAAGGTCATGATCGACTTCCCGGGTTACAGCAGCGGTGTCGAGGCCCGGATCCCTTACGACACGGACCCTGTCGGTTTCTACAAATGGTGGCGGAAAAGCAAGCATGAGCACGTCGTCACCCTGTCTCCGCCCTACCAGTTCAAGCTTTTCCAGAAGGTCTGGCAGATGGATCCGAAGGTGATGCTCAAAAAGGACGTCGAATTCCTCAAATCCTTCTGAGGCCATGTCTCCCGAGGCGTTGCTGGCGGTGGATACCGCGCCGCACCTTTCTTCCGTTTCGGATGACGTCTGGGACGACGGGTACAATTGCGCCTATTCCGCGGATGGCAGCAAACTCCTTGATGCCGAAAACTTTCCGAACGAGGTCGTCGTCCGTCCCGGTTGCCGTATCCTCTGTGACGGCGTCTTTGCCTTCCAGGACTACATGGCCGAAAACGACCATTTCGGCAAACCCATACCGGAAGAGGAACGGGCGTCCTATCTGGACAAGGTGAAACTTCCGGACACCCTGACCCATATCGGCCGCGAGGCTTTCCGCGAATGTGCATGGCTGCGCAGCATCCGCCTGCCGAAAAACCTTGCCGTGATCGGTCCGGAGGCGTTCCGGGCCTGTTATGAGCTCGAAACCATCGCCTGCCCGGCCGCCCTCCTGTCGATCGGCGACCGTGCCTTCAAGGATTGCTTCAATCTTTATCATGTGCGTTTCAACAAGGGACTGCGCTCGATCGGGGCCGGTGCTTTCCAGGGCTGCGAGTCCCTCGACGAGCTGGTTTTGCCGGCCGGGCTGCAGTTTGTCGGCCCGGATGCCTTCAAGGGCTGCACGGATCTTTCCGCCCTGCTTGTCCCGCCCGGAACGGCGGCGCAATTCCGCGCCCTGCTGCCCGGACGGCTGTATCGTCTCGTCGAGGAAATAATTTAGACTAAATTTGTTGCATTCACGTTTTTTTTCCTTACCTTTGGAGACGGCAAATTTACATTAACCCATAAAACACGCTTTAGTATGACTTACAAGATCATCGACATCCAGGGTATCGGCCCTGTCTACGCTGAGAAGCTCATCGCCGCCGGCATTGAGACCGTCGCCCAGCTGCTTGAGAAAGGCGCCTCCGCGAAGGGCCGCCAGGAAATCGAGGAGGCCACCGGCATCCGCCACGACCTCGTCCTGACCTGGGTCAACCACGCTGACCTCTTCCGTATCAAGGGCGTTGGCCCGCAGTTCTCCGAGCTGCTCGAGGCCGCCGGTGTCGACACCGTCAAGGAGCTCCGCAACCGCAACGCCGCGAACCTCGCCGCCAAGATGGCCGAGGTCAATGAGCAGAAACACCTGACCCGCCGCGTTCCGGTCGAGGTCGAGGTCCAGCGCTACATCGACGCTGCCAAGGCCCTCGAGCCGAAGGTCACCTATTGATCGTGTACCGATCTGAACGGAAAAGCTGACCGCACCGGTCAGCTTTTTTTGTCCCCGGCGGGGGAGTCGCTGGTTGCGATGGATTCGATGACGTTGGAGAGCTGCATCATGTTGGCCGTGACGTCGCGGACCATCAGGTAGGCGGAACCGTCCTTGAGCGCGTACCAGGTCGTGTCGCTGTCCTCGATGCTGTCCACGAAGCCGACCTGGGGGAAGCGGGCGGCGATATTCCTGCGGAAGACGGACGTGTACTGCTCGCACAGGCTGCCGGCCTCTTCGTCCAGGCTTTTCCGGGTTTCCAGCTCCTGCAGGTCTTCGTAGGTGTATCGAAGCTGGTCATAATCAAAGGATTGCAGGATTTCCGCGCGTCCTTCGTCCTCGTTGGTGTCCAGGACCCAGCAGTGGTTGATGTCGCCCGGGTCCGGGGTCAGCTCGCCGGAGATGTCGTGCAGGCGGGTGAACTTGACGCCGGAGAAGAGGATCCGGTCCCCGTCGAAGGAGAATTTGACCTTGCTGAAATCGATGCCGATGGATACCTTGTAATAATATTTGCGCAGGTAGAGGATCTTGCGGACGCCGTTCTCCTTCAGCTTGATGGCGCTGAGCATCTTGTCGAGCAGGCTGATGTCGGGGACCAATGCGCGGAAGCGCTCGTCCGTGCGGAGGGCGTCCAGGTTCTCTTCCTTGACGATGTATCCTTTCTTCGCATATTCCATCTGCTCCAGCTTGAACGTGAAGTTCAGGTCGCCGGATGCCGCGGTCGTCTGGGCGCGGGTGTCCAGGCGGCTTTCCAGTTCCCTTTTTTCGCTCTCCAGCAGATCCAGCCGCTGCTGCATGGCTTTCTCCTTTTCCGCCTGGGCCAGCAGTTCCTCCTGCCGCCGGGCCAGCGTCTTCTGGATAAGGGTGCTGGCGGGACGGAAGGCGATGGCGGTCAGGAGCAGGGTAATGGCATTGGACAGGACGATGGAAACCGGCGCCATGAGCCGCGGGAAGAACACGAAGAACGCGACGTTCAGGGCGACCAGGACGATGCAGAGCGCAAGGATCAGCTGGCTGACCAGGATGTCCTTCGGATCCATGGCCTGCCGGATGCGCTTCTTGAGAATGAGACCCATTTCAGTCAACTTGTTGTTTCGACTGCAAACTTAGCAATTATCTTTCCGTTTTCCCTCTTTTTCGCCCAAAAATAGCGCCAATTAGGCGATAACAAAAATGTTATATGTTATAACAAGAATGTTGCGCGCGTTGTAAATTAAATAGTTATACATATACATGGAAAAATGCTGCGCAGAAAGCGGAAAAGACCCCGGATGCATCGGATATCGGGAAAAACAAGCGCGAAACCGTGCGCGGGTGTTTTATATTCCGGAGATTATCCCTATCTTTGAAAGACTATGAAGCCGGTTGTCATTACGGATTTTTCACGCGCCTACCCGGATCAGGGTTTTCCCGAAGCCTTGAAAGGGGAAGGTGTCCGTTTCGACCTCCTGGACATGGGGGATATGGAGGGTGTACGCTGCTATTGTGATGCGGCGTCCGCCCGGGAGATCCGCCGCCGGATCGCTTCCTACACAGGCAAACCGGGCATCCACTGGCTCGACAGCGGCGATTACCACTACATGACCCTCTTTTATGCCTCTGCTTTTAAGAATCCCTATACGCTGGTGCTCCTGGACAACCATCCGGACGACCAGGAGCCGGAGTTCCCGGGCGTCCTGAGCTGCGGGAGCTGGGTTAAAACGCTCAGGGAAACCTGTCCGGCCCTTGCCGGTACCGTTTCCATCGGTCCCGGCGGCTCCCGGCCGGCCCTTCCCGGGTCGCTTGGCGATGTCTATCTGTCCATTGACAAGGATATCCTGTCGCCGGAATCCGCCCGTACGGACTGGAGCCAGGGCGATTTCACGCTGGAAGAGGTGGCGGAGATTGTCGCGGATGTCTTTTCGAGGGCGGACCATGTCCTCGGCGCCGACATCTGCGGCGAGCTGTCCACCGACCATGGGGCGACGCCGGAGGATTGCCGTATCAACTTGGAAACCAATCTGTTCCTGATGAACCTAATCATGCGATTATACGAATGAAACGTTTAACATCCCTTTTGGCCGTCCTGCTGGCGGCTTCCCTTCTGTTTTCCTGCAAAGTTGAACCGGCAGCCCCCGGCACGGTCGGCGACCTTGCTCCTTATGCCAACGACCACGGTTCCTATACCGTCCCGGTCGGTGCCCAAAGCCTCGAGTTGATTCCCGTGGAAGGCGGGACTTTCACGATGGGGCAGACCGCGGAGCAGGGGATCCGCAAGAATCCCGATCTCCATCAGGTCTTCCTGGACGGCTTCGCCATCGGCAAGCTGGAGGTGACGCAGGACCTCTGGAAAGAAATCATGGGGAAGAATCCCAGCCCCCGGGACATCCCCGGCGCACCGGTCAGCCGGATCAGCTGGGAGGAAGCCGTGAAGTTTACGGCCCGCCTGGCAGCGAAGACCGGCATTCCTTTCCGCCTGCCGACGGAAGCGGAATGGGAATTCGCCGCCCGGGGCGGAAACGCCTCGACGCGTACCCGCTACAGCGGCAGCAATTCCGATCTCGGCGCTGAGAACGAACTGGGGATCAAGGATATGAGCGGCAGTGTCTGGGAGTGGTGCTACGACGTATGGCAGGAGACGACCGGCCCTGAACCGGGCTTCAACCCCACCGGTCCGGAGGAGGGCTCCGAGCATGTGCTCAGGGGCGGCAGCGCGGCGGACAAGAAAGCCGACTGCATCATCTCTTCCCGCCGCGGGCTCTATGCCAAGGGGCGGATCGAGACAGCCGGTCTCCGGGTTGCGGTTTCCACGGGCAACCCCTGCCCCCAGGAACTCCTCGACCTCGTCTGCAAGAATCAGGTCCAACGCGATCCTGTCACTGTACTAAAGCCTGAAGTAATCACTGTAAACGGCTTGTCATTCAGAATGTTGCCGGTAGAAGGCGGGACTTTCCAAATGGGCGCGACGCCGGAGCAGTCATCGTTCGGAAAGGAGGATGAACTGCCGGTCCACGAAGTGACCCTGGACAGTTTCATGATCGGCCAGAATGAGGTGACCGGCTTCCTGTGGAACGCCGTCATGGGGTACCTCCCGCCCCAGATGCAGGCTGACAACATGCCTGTCGGCAATGTCTCCTGGTATGATGCCCAGGCCTTTATCCGGAAACTGAATGCTTTGACTGGCAGGAAGTTCCGTCTCCCGACCGAGGCGGAATGGGAGTATGCGGCCCGCGGCGGCCGCAAATCCCGGGGAAATGTCTTTGCCGGCTCGATGCGCTCGGCCTTCGTCGCCCAGTGCGAGCGGAAGGACCTCAAGCCCTGCCCGGTAGGCGGGCTGTCGCCGAACGAGCTCGGGACCTATGACATGTCCGGCAATGTATGGGAGTTCTGCCAGGACCGCTTCGGCAAATACAGTGAAGGGTCGCAGGTGAATCCGACGGGCCCCGAAACGGCGGAAAACGGCCTGGACTACCGGGTGATGCGCGGGGGCAGCGCGGCGGCCCAATGGGACAAGTGCCGCGTCTCGAACCGCTCCGACATCCGCGCCTCGAACTTCAAGAGCACCATCGGATTCCGTCTTGCCCTGTAGTGAAATAATTACAATAGATGATATGACCGAAACGATTGAAAATCAAGAATTAAAAAAGACATGTCTATATGAGCGCCATGTCGCGCTCGAGGCAAAGATGAGTCCCTTTGCGGGATTCATGATGCCCATCCAATACAGTTCCATCACCCAGGAGCACCTGGCGGTCCGTACGCGGGTCGGCATGTTCGATGTCTCCCATATGGGCGAGATTTTCGTCGAAGGGCCGGACGCGGAGGCGTTTGTCAACCACATCTTCACCAACGAGATCCGGGGTTTCGGTCCCGGAAAGATCCTTTACGGGATGATGTGTTACCCGGACGGCGGCGTGGTGGACGACCTGCTCGTCTATCGCGAATCCGTCCCGGACCATTTCCTCCTGGTCGTCAACGCCGCCAACATCGACAAGGACTTCGCCTGGCTGGCGGAGCAGGCCGCCGGATTCGGCTGCACGCTTCGGAACGAGTCCCCGCTTTGGGGACAGATTGCCGTGCAAGGGCCTGCTGCTGAAAAGGTTATCGTGGAAACGCTTGGCCTTTCCAAGGCCGCGGACCTTGCGTTCTATACCTTCTATGATACGGATATTGAAGGCCGGCGGATGATTGTCAGCCGTACCGGTTACACGGGGGAGGACGGCTTCGAACTCTATGCCGCCCCCGGGGATATCTGTGCAATCTGGGATAAACTCCTTGCTGCCGGCGTCGTCCCCTGCGGCCTGGGCTGCCGGGATACCCTCCGCTTCGAAGCCGGGCTTCCGCTCTATGGCGACGAACTCAGTGCCGAGATTTCCCCGGTCGTCGCGGGCCTCGGAATGTTCTGCAAGTTCGACAAGGAATTCATTGGAAAAGAGGCGCTTCTGCAGCAGAAGACGGGGGGGACGCCCCGGAAATTGGTCGGCATCGAGATCGCGGACAAGGCGATTCCGCGGGCCGGCTATCCGGTCGAACTGGAAGACGGAACCGAGGTGGGTGTCGTGACGACGGGCTATCACTCCATCTCCCTTGACAAGAGCATCTGTTTCGCGCTGGTCGACACGGGCTGCGCCGCCCTCGAAACACCGCTCTGGATCCGCATCCGGAAGAAGGTCTTCCCGGGAAAGGTGGTCCGCAAACGTTTCTATCAGACGAATTATAAAAAATAATACAACTATTAACCAATTGATTATGAGTAAAGTACAGGAAGGGCTCCTCTACAGCGAGTCGCATGAGTGGGTCAAGGTGGAAGACGGGATCGCCGTCATCGGCGTCAGTGACCATGCACAGGCGGAAATGGGCGAAATCACCTATGTGGACATGCCCGAGGTGGACGACGAGGTCGAAAAGGGCGAGAGCTTCGGCGCGCTCGAGAGTGTGAAGGCCGCGAGCGACCTTTTCAGCCCGGTCAGCGGCAAGGTCGTCGAGGTGAACGGGGAGCTGGAGGATGCGCCGGAGAAGATCAACGAGGATGCCTATGCCGGCTGGATCATCAAAGTCGAAATGGCGGATCCGGCGGAGCTTGACGAACTGATGGACGCCGCAGCCTACAAGGCGATGATCGGGGAATAAGATGGCTGGATTCCCGTATTTCCCCCATACGGACAAGGACATCGAGGCCATGCTGCAGCGCGTCGGCGTCTCATCGCTCGACGAGTTGTATGCCGATGTGCCGAAAGGCTTCCTCAAGAGGGGCAAGTACGCCCTTCCGGAGTCGATGTCCGAATCCGAGGTCCGCGAATGGCTCGGCCAGCTCGCGGACATGAATCCGAAAATGAAGGTGTTCGTCGGGGCCGGGGCGTATGACCACTATACGCCTTCCGTGATTCCGTACATCACTTCCCGTTCCGAATTCCTGACGGCTTATACGCCCTACCAGAGCGAAATCTCCCAGGGAACGCTCCGCTATATCTTTGAGTATCAGAGCATGATCTGCGAGCTGACCGGCATGGATATCAGCAACGCTTCGCTTTACGACGGCCCGACGGCCGCGGCCGAGGCGATGAAGATGGCCGTCGCCTGCACGAAGAAAAAGACCCGCGTGCTGCTGTCTCGGGGGCTTTTCCCGCATGTGCTCAAGGTGGTCGAGACCTATGCCCGTTTCCACGGGGTGGAGATCGGGTATGTGCCCGTCATGGGCGGCCAGACCTGCCCGAACTGCCTGCGCGCCGAACTCGCGAAGGGGGATGTCGCCGGCGTCATCGTCCCTTCCATCAACCGGTACGGCATCATCGAGGACCACAGCGGTTTCGCAGAGGCCATCCATGCGGAGAAAGCGCTCCTCGTCGAGTATTGCGATCCTTCGGCGCTGGCCGTGCTGAAGACGCCGGCGGAGTGGGGGGCCGACATCGCGGTCGGCGATGCCCAGCCGCTCGGCATTCCGCTCTGCTACGGCGGACCTTACATCGGCTTCATGGGGGTCCGGAAGGAGTATATGCGCAAGATGCCCGGCCGCATTGTCGGGCAGACGGTGGACCGCGACGGCAAGCGCGCCTATGTCCTTACCCTGCAGGCGCGCGAACAGCATATCCGCCGCGAAAAGGCGACTTCCAATATCTGCAGCAACGAATCCCTGATGGCGCTCTGGGTGACGGTCTATCTGTCCCTGATGGGGCCGGAGGGGCTGCGGGAAGTCAACCGGCTGAGTTGTGACGGGGCCCATTACCTCCATGACGAACTGCTCAAGACCGGCTGCTTCGAGGAGGTTTTTCCCGGCAAGCCTTTCCTGAAGGAATTCGTGCTGAAGCCCAAGGAGTTCCCCGGACTGATGCAGCAGCGCCTCGAGCGGGCGGGCTTTTTCGCCGCCTTGGACACGGAGGAGGGCTATGTGAGTTTCTGCGTCACGGAGAAGCGCACGAAGGCGGAAATCGATGAACTGGTCAAACGGGTGAAGGAGGGCTGAGTGATGAAGTACTACGACAAACTTGTATTTGAACTTTCACGTAAAGGAAGGAAAGGTTACTCGCTGCCAGCCAATCGTTTCCCGTCTTCTCCTGCTATTCCTGAAACCCTGCTGCGCGCCGAAGCGCCCGCGCTTCCCGAGGTCAGCGAGCCCGATGTGGTCCGCCACTATACGAACCTTTCCCAGATGAACTTCGGCGTCGATACGGGCTTTTACCCGCTCGGCAGCTGTACGATGAAATACAACCCGAAGGTCAACGAGGACGTTGCCGCGCTGCCCGGCTTCAGCGGATTGCATCCCCTGATGCATGCGGGCCTGACGAAAGGGGCGCTGAAGGTCTATCAGGAGATGGACAAGGCGCTTGCCGCCATCACCGGCATGGAGGCCTTCACCTTCGATCCCTGCGCGGGCGCCCACGGGGAACTGACCGGACTGATGATCATGCGGGAGTACCACCGCCATCGCGGCGATACCGCCCGGACGAAGGTCATCGTGCCCGACAGCGCCCATGGCACCAATCCGGCATCCGCAGCCGTCTGCGGATTGGAAGTGGTTGAAGTCAAGTCACTTGCGAACGGCCGGGTCGATGTGGAAGCGCTGAAGCCCCTGCTGGACGGGACCGTCGCCGGCATGATGATGACGAATCCGAATACCCTCGGCCTCTTCGAGACCCAGATCCGGGAAATCGCCGCGCTGGTCCATGAGGCCGGCGGCCTGATGTACTATGACGGGGCGAACATGAACCCGCTGATGGGCGTCGTCCGCCCCGGTGACATGGGCTTCGACATCATGCACCTGAATCTGCACAAGACCTTCTCCACGCCGCATGGCGGCGGCGGTCCGGGTGCCGGTCCGGTCGGCGTCGCGGCGCACCTGGTGGACTGCCTGCCCGACATCCGGGTCTCCGGCTTCCATGGCAACTTCGGCGTCATCCTCCGGGCCTATGCCTATATCCTCATGCTGGGACGTGATCACTTGAAGGAAGTAGGTCAGTATTCAGTACTTGGTGCGAATTATATCAAGGAATCCTTGAAGGATTTGTACAAGCTTCCCATCGAGGGTGTCTGCAAGCATGAGTTCGTCTTTGACGGCCTTGTCAACGACGGGGCCCATGACGACGTGCCGGGCGCCACGACGCTGGACGTGGCCAAGCGGCTGCTGGATTTCGGTTTCCATGCGCCGACCATCTATTTCCCGCTCCTGTTCCACCAGGCCATCATGGTCGAGCCGACGGAAACGGAGTCGAAGGAAACGCTGGACGCCTTCATCGAGGTGATGCGCAAGATTGCCCTCGAGGCGGCGGAAGATCCTGCCATCCTGCACGATGCGCCGCATTCCACGCCGGTCCGCCGGCCGGACGAGACCCTTGCGGCGCGTACGCCCGTACTCAAATACAAGGACGCGCAATGAAACTGACCATCATCGGGGCCGGACCGGGCGGCTATGAAACCGCCCTCTCCGCCGCCAGGCACGGGATCGAAGTAACCCTCGTTTCGGACGGACCGCTGGGCGGCACCTGCCTGAACGAGGGCTGCATCCCGACGAAGGCCCTCTGCCGCGCGGCGGAGGTGTTCGAAACCTGCAAGGAAGCCGCACAATTCGGCATAGATACGAGCTGCACGTTTGATTTCCAACGTGTTATGGCGCGTAAAGAAGCGGTCGTCTCGCAGCTCCGGGACGGTGTCGCCTTCCTGATGAAGCACAAGTTGATCACCCTGGTCTATGGCCGGGCCCGCTTCGTGGACGCCCATACGGTCCGGGTCGCCCTGGCCGAAGGAGGGGAGACGGAGGTCGTCGCCGATTTCATCTTCGTGGCGACCGGCTCGGAACCGGCCTCGCTGCCGATTCCCGGTGCGGAGCTGCCGGGCGTCGTCACCTCCCGCGAAATCCTTTCGCTGTCGGAGATTCCTGCCCGGCTCTGCGTCATCGGTGCAGGGGTCATCGGGCTGGAATTCGCCTCGGTCTTCGCTTCGTTCGGGACGGAGGTCATGGTCGTGGAATACTGCCGGGACATCCTTCCACGTTTTGATGTGGATTTATCCAAACGCTTGAAACAAAGCCTTTCAAAGCGCGGTATCTGCATCGAAACTTCAGCACAGGTTCAGGAGATTTCCCGTGTCGGCGACGCCTTGGAAGTCCACTATCTGCAGAAGGACAAACCCTGCTCCGTCGTCGCCGACCGCGTCCTGATGGCGGTCGGCCGCCGGCCGGCGCTTTCCTCGATGAACTTCGATGAAGCCGGTATCGCCTGCGACCGGCGGGGCGTCAAGGTCAACGGGTACATGCAGACATCCATCCCCTCCGTGTATGCTTTCGGCGATATCGTCGGCGGGATGATGCTGGCCCATGCGGCCACCTTCCAGGGCCTCCGTGCGCTGAACCACGTGCTTGCGGGGCAGCCGGCGGAAGGGGCGGTCGATGCCATCGACCTCTCCCTCGTGCCGGCGGCCGTCTTTACGCGGCCCGAAGCGGCCATGGTCGGCATGACGGAGGAAGAATGCAAGGAGAAGGAATTGGCATACAAGGCGTTCAAGTCTTTCTACCGGGCGAACGGCAAGGCGCTGTCCCTGGGGGAGCCGGACGGCTTTTGCAAGATCCTCGCGGGAGCGGAAGACGGACGCCTGCTCGGATGCCATCTCTTCGGTGCCCATGCGGCCGATTTGGTCCATGAAGTGGCCGCGCTGATGTCCAAAGGCGCGACTCTCGCTGATTTACAGGCGCTTATCCATGCCCATCCGACCCTCTCCGAGGTGATCCAGGCGGCGGCGCACGCCTAATCCCCGTACCAGTCGTCAGAATACCCGTCCTCGTAATCGACCTCTTCGTAGGTCGGCGGGGGCGTGTCGCCATAGGCGTCTTCCTCCAGGAAGCGGAGGTAGTAATCGCAGGCGTCCGGTTCGCTTTCGAAGGCGCAGACGTCGGTCAGCATCCCATTCTGCTCATAGTAGGTCCACCAGCGGCCGTCCGACCAGGTCAGGCAATAGACGACCGGCTGCTCCTGCGCACCCGTCACGACGGCCTTGATGTGCTTCCGGCGGCCTTCCGTGAGGGTTTTGATCCGGACCCCGTAGGGGAGTCCGAGGATGATTTCGCGGATTTCGCCGGCAACGGCCTCGAAGGTCAGATCCGGCATCTGGATGTCGTCCTTGCCCGCGTCGAAGAGCGATTCGAACTCTTCCCGGTCCGACAGCGTCTCGTGGTCTTCCTGGAAAGTCACCGATCCGGCGGAGCGGTAGCGGCCGCGGACGATGTCGAAGGCGCTTTTCATGCTCACGGAGCGCTGGATGGTGTTTCCGGTCATTTCCGAATAGAAGATCTCGAAGTCGGCGCTGCTGCGGAGATAGCGCGTTACGTCCAGGCAGCCGTGCTCCCGGAATACCGCGAGAAGGGATTCCTGCATGGAACGGAGGATTTCCGCCGAAACGTCCACTGCCTGGAATTCCAGGGCGAGCAGGGCGCCGAAGGGCCCTTTTTCCTCCTTCCAGTCGCAACTGTCCAGCAGGCCGTCCGCCCACCATCCGTCCACGAGCGTCTCGATGGCCTTGTCGACGGCTCCGACCGCCTCCTCCCCATCCGGGTAGGGGACGTCAACGGAGAGTTCGAGCATCGCTTCGCCCATTTCCTCGGAACGGTAGACATTGTACCGGAACCAGACCGTTCCCGTCTCGACGATGGCCTCGAAGGGCGTGACGAGCTTCCGGTCGCCCGGAATCCCGTCCATCAGGCGGGCGAACCAGCGGCTTCCGCCCCGGATGCGTTCCGTCAGGCGGATCGCCCATTGTGGTATCTGGAACAACATGGCTCTTGCTTGGATGACAGTGCAAAATTACAAAAACCTGCGGAAAAATCCGTATCTTTGTCCGGATATGGAAGACAGGAGGAATCTGTACGAGCTGCTGCAGGAGTTCCGCAAGCCGGACCTCGCGGACATCGGGAGCATTTTCGGGCGGGAACTGCCTGCGCGGATGCGCAAGGCGGAAATGGCCCGGGAGCTCGCGGTGTACCTGACCGGCTCCCCGGCCGAATGGCTGGATTTCATGCTGGAACGCGACCTGATGCTGCTTTCCCGGCTCGTTGACATGGGGCCCGGGCAGCGCCTGCGGCTGAATTATCCGGATTATCCGACCGTCCTGGAGATGACCGGCATCGTGGATTGGGACGACAGCGACGAGGATTTCCACCAGGTCTGGCTGGGTGAGGAGATGTGGCGGGTTGTCCGTCCCCATGTGGCCAGGGCCATCCGCCGCGGCCGCGATTCCGGCCGTTTTACACTCGAGCGGCTCATGTTCGGCTATGCCAACCTGTACGGCATTATGCCCTATGACATGTTCCTCGACCGGGTCATCGATTATTTCGAGCGTACGTTCGGTCCGGACCTCCAGCTCCTTGTGCCCCTGCTCCACCGCAATCCCTTCCTGAAACTCTGCCGCTACACGGCCCCTGACGGCTCGGGCGCCTATCTCCTGGCACCCGGGGTCGAAGACGTGGACGCTTTCTTCGACAAGTTTCAGAACTACAAGGATATCAAGGAGTTCCGCTCTTTTACGGACGAGGACGCCTTTGCCGCCGGAGCCGGCGCTCCGTATTTTACCTTCGGGCTGGACACCCCGCAGGGAAAGGCGCTGGTCGAGCTCTTGCTGCGGCTCGGCTATGAAGGAGACGACCTGGCCTGGGAGGAGCATGAAATCTGGATGTGCGCCCAGGATCCGGATGAGAATCCCGCCCTCTTCGATTCGGTGGTCCGCCGGAGCGACCGGATCGCCTCCCAGACGGAATACGACCGCGCGATGGAAATCATCGCCGCCTATGCCAATGCGATGCCGAAATGGCTCCTGAAGGGCCACAGCGCCGATGAGACCGGCCTGCTCCTGGTTGCCGTCGAGCCGGTTGCCGCCACTGATGGGGAGGAAGACGGCGCGATGCACTGGGAAATGCCCCATCCGACCATCTCGGAGGGCTATTCCGACCTGATCGAGACGAATCCCCGGCTGGATGCCCTGATCTCCATGATGCCCGAGGGCTTCCCCTTCGGGATGGCGATTCCGCATGTGGCGGAAGACGATCCCTGCCCCTGCGGCAGCGGCCTGAAATACGGTCACTGCCACGGTCGGAACAAAAGTTGACCGGTTCGGTGCAAGATTCCGCCGGAAGGCGGATTTAAGCGGAAGTATGAAACGGACTGTTATATTCCTTTTTTCCTGCGTCCTGCTGTTGGTTTCCGGCTGCATGAAGTATGCGGCGGACAGGATGGCGGCGGATCCCATGGCAGAAGTCCTCGCCATCGCGACCCTCCGGCAGGATGATACGGTTTTTTTCCTGCAGGTTTCGGATACGGAATCTGTCGAGGTCATTAACCCGGAAGCGATTCATTTCAAACCGGATACGCGGTGCATGGTGCGCTACTACATCGTGAGCCGTACACCGAATCCGCCCCGCAGCGTGGTGGCCCGGGTGGAATGGATGGAGGCCATCGTCACCTTCGACCTGAGCGTTGCCGGCGGGAGCGCCAGTTATGATTCGCCGGGCGGTGAAACGGAGGTTTCCTCCGGCAGGAATGATCCGGCGCCGCTGGAGATCCGCATGGATTCCTGGATGACGGCCCTCGAGGACGGCTTCCTGACCTTGCACTACAACGTCATGTCGAGTGGAGGAAAGGCCCATCGCTTCGTCCTCGTCCAGGGCATGAATCCCCAGGATCCCTACGAACTGCATCTGGAGCATTACCTGAACGGCGATGCGCCGGCCTACCTGGAGGAGGGGCTTGTCGCATTCCGGCTGGACGGCCTTCCGGACACGAAAGGAGCGACGGTGCCGTTAACGTTGAAATACAAGTCATTGAATGATTCGGCCAAGGGGGAGGCGAGCGTAAGATTTGATTACCGTACGCGGAAATAGCGTTTCCGAAACCGGCCTGGTTGAGCGGATCCGCAAGCAGGATACCTCGGCGATGCGTGAACTCTACGATGCATACGCGGGGTATCTGACAGGTGTATGCCACCGCTACATTACGGACTATGACCAGGCCAAGGACATTCTCCAGGAGTCGTTCATCAAGATATTCAAGCACATCGGGTCGTTCCGGTACCAGGGACAGGGTTCCCTCCGGGCCTGGATGTCCCGTATCGTGGTCAACGAGTCCCTGAAGTCCCTTCGGAAGAAGCCGATGTTCTCGCTGGTCGACGCCTATCCGGATGTGGAAGCCTCGGACGAGGATCCGGGACTCACGGATGTGCCGATGCCGGTGATCATGGAGATGATCCGGGCGCTGCCCGACGGCTACCGGACCGTGTTCAACCTGTTCGTTTTTGAAAACAAGAGCCACAAGGAGATCGCAGGCCTGCTCGGAATCCGGGAGAACAGTTCCTGTTCCCAGTATTTCCGGGCCCGGGCGCTCCTGGCGAAGCAAATCAAGGAATACAAGAGGAAACAGCAATGAGTGATTGGAAAAAAGACCTGAGGGACCGTTTTGAAGACTTCCGGGAGCAGGAGCCGGAAGGACTCTGGTCCGCGATCGAGGCGGAAATCGCCCCGAAAAAGAAAGCGCTCCCGCTCTGGTGGCTTGCTGCCGTGCCGGCCGCTGCCGCCGTCGCGGCGCTGTTCCTCCTGCCCGGAAGGGGAGTGCTTGCTCCTGCGCCCTCTTCTTCCGAAAAAACCATGGCTGTCGTACAGGATGCGCCGTCGGAGGAGGTCCTTCCGCCGGCTTCTGAAGACACGGTACCCTCGCTTTCGGATCAGTTGGAAACGTTTGATAAAAAGCATGTTGTGGCCGCAGCCCCTTCTGCTTCGGAGCGAGTCCGTCCTGCCGGCCTCGTTCCGCAGGAAGTCTCCGGGACGGAAATGTCCGCGGAATCCGCCGGTGAGCCTGTCCGCGAGTTTGCTGGAGAGCCTGCCAGTGAGCCCGACGGAGAGCCTGCCGGTGAGCCCGCCGCATCCGATCCCCTTGTTTCCGAGCGGCAGGAACAGAAGGCCCCTTCCACTGGACAGCCGTCTATGAAGCAGGAAAAAGCCCCGTTCGCGGTTCCGCCCCGGCGTTCCTCCGACCGCTCCGGCCGCTTTTCCTTCAGCGTTTCCGGGTCATCCGGCTCTGCCGCAGGCGTCACTTCGCAGGGCTATGGCTCCGGACCGGCCATGAAGCGGAGCGCGGCCGCCCCCGGCGCCAGCTTCCATTCCATCGCCCGCCTGCTGACATCCAATCAGCCGACCACGACCTCGGCGGATCACCGGCAGCCTGTCCGGATCGGCCTGACGGTGAGTTATGCGTTGACGCCCGTGTTCAGTCTCGAGACGGGGCTCTTCCATACCACCCTCTCGTCCACGCTCGTTTCCGGCACGGAGACGGTCTATACGAAGACGGACCAGCGGCTTGCGTGCGTTGGCATTCCGTTGCACCTGCGTTGCCGGATAACGCCTCCTGAACGTGTCCTGAGCCTGTACGGCGTTGCAGGAGGGTCCTGGGAAAAGGGATATGCGCTGCAACGGGACAACATCGTCTTCCTCAGCGGTGCCGCCCGGGACAGGAACCGGGAGGAAACGCACCCGGCTTTCACCCAGTGGACCGCCGGCGCGGCTGTCGGCCTCCAGCTGCGCCCCGGAAAAGTCCCGTTCGCCCTGTTCGCCGAACCCGGCATCGCGTACCGTTTCCCCAACCACAGCGAAATAAGGACGGTGTACAGCGATAAGCCGCTGTCACCGTCCCTGACCGTCGGCGCCCGATTCCTTATAGGCTCGCGATGAACGCCTCCATTTCCGGCCGTTTTGCGAGCGCGGAGCGGAAGAGTTTCCACTGGGCGCGCGTGCGTACCAGGTTGTGTTCCGGATATTTGATCTTGTAATAGGTGTCCCCGTTGATGTAGTCGGCGAAGAAGCGAACGGTCTGCATGTAGGGGAACAGCAGGGCGGCATAGGGGAGCATTTCGATCTCCAGGGGAGTCAGGAAGACGCGGGCCGATTCCATGTAGCCGCGGGCGAAGGCCTTGAATATCTCCATGTTGAAGTCCACCTTGTCGAGGTCGGGATCGTCCTCGGCGCCGGTATTGGCCGCCGTGCGGAGGAAATCCCCGAAGTCGGAGAAGACGAAGCTTGGCATAACCGTGTCCAGGTCGATGACGCAGAGGACGTTCCCGTCGGCGTCGAAGAGCATGTTGTTGACCTTGGTGTCGCAGTGGCAGATCCGTTTCGGCAGTTTGCCTTCGCGGTGGAGCCGCTCCGCCTGGCACATCTCCTGCTCGAAGGCCTGGATGTCGGCGACGAGTTGCCGGACCTCCGGATCGGCCATGCGGCCGACCGGGTCGGCCGCGACGGCCTCCCGGAGCTGGCGGGCGCGGAGTTCCATGTTGTGGAAATCCGGAATCGTCTCGCCCAGCGGCTCTTCCAGGTCGGCGAGCATCGCCTCGAACTGTCCGAACGCCTTGCCGGCGAAAGCGGAGTATTCCGGATTGACCGTCTCGTAGGTATATGCGTCCTTGATGAAGACGGAGATGCGCCAATAGGTCTTCCCATCCGTGAAATACGTTTTTTCGGAGTACTTGCCGGGCACGAAACGGAGGACTTTCCGTTCGATGTCCGGATCGCCGGATAGCTTCTTCCGGATATGGGCGGTGACGGCCTCGATGTTGTGCTGGAGGAGGTCGACGTCCTGGAAAATCGCGTTGTTGATGCGTTGGAGGACATAATCTTCGGGACCGTCCGTGGTAATCTTGAACGTGTCGTTGATCAGGCCGTTGCCGAGGGGTTTGATGTCGAGGATCTCGCCTTTGAGGTCGAAACGGCGGGCGATCGTCGTGAGTTCCTGCAGGGTGGGTGTCATGGTCGGTTTGGTGTTATCTTTTCGGCAAATTTACAGAAAATGATGTATCTTCGCAATGCTTATGGAACTTTATGAATATGCAAGGCCGGCTTTGATGGCCGGAAAGAAGCTGCTCTATATCCACGGTTTTGCGTCGTCGGGGGCGACCGGGACGGCGGCGCGGCTCCGTCTCCTCCTGCCGGAGGCGGAGGTCCTTTCCCCGGATGTGCCGGTTGAACCTGCCGAGGCCCTCTCCTTCCTGCGGGCGCTTTGTGCGCAGGAACGGCCGGACCTGATTGTCGGCACGTCGATGGGCGGGATGTACACGGAAATGCTGTACGGCTACGACCGCATCGCGGTCAACCCGGCCTTTCACCTGGCGGATACCCTGCTGAAAAACAACGGGTTGGGCCGTCAGGAATTCCACAATCCCCGCGCGGACGGCCAGCAGTCCTTCATGGTGACGAAAGGCCTGCTGGAGGCTTTCCGGGCGGTTTCCGCGGGCTGCTTCTGCGGCGATGTGGCGGGTGACCGGGAGCGGATGTTCGGCCTCTTCGGGACGCATGACACGATGGTGGACTGCTTCGACGAGTTCGCCGCGCATTACCCCCAGGCCATCCGTTTCGACGGTGAACACCAGCTCAACGACCATGCGGTCCTGAATGCGCTCCTGCCTGTCATCCAGTGGATTGACGACCGGCAGGAGGGGAGGGAGAAGCGCGTCCTGCTGATCTCCCTGGACCGCGTCCTGCGCGACCTCCGCCATGACCAGCCGGTCGGGGAAAGCGTGCGTGTCTTCCGCCGCCTGGTGCAGTGGTATGATACCTATATCGTCTGCGCGGAAGACCCTAACCGCCCTGAAAGATGGGGCGAGAATCTCCGGTGGATCGACCGCGTGTTCGGCGTTCCGGCCTGGAACCGGGTGATCGTCGGGAACCATCCCGAACTTTTGATGGGGGACTATCTCCTTACGGCAGAGGATGTTCCGGGATTTATGGGAACGGTCCTCCGCTTTGGCGAAGAACCGTTCCGGGACTGGACGGATGTCCAGGTATTCTTTGATCGCTTAGGCGGGCAGTAGGAAACGGAGCAATGCTTCATAGACGCGCTGGACCGGGAAGCCGACGACATTGAAATAGGATCCCTCCAGGCGGGTGATGCCGATGTAGCCGATCCATTCCTGGACGCCGTACGCGCCGGCCTTGTCGAAGGGACGGAAGTTGTCGATGTAGTAATCGATCTCGCTGTCGCTCAGTTCCTTGAACCAGACGAGCGTGGTATCCGAAAAGGTTTCTTCGCGCCGGCTGTCCCGCAGTGTGACCGCCGTGACGACCGCGTGCTCGCGGCCGGAAAGGTCGCGGAGCATCCGGACGGCGTCGGCGCGGTCCTTCGGCTTGCCGAGGATCTCGCCCGGACGGCCGGGCGTTTCCGGCAGGATGACCATCGTGTCCGCCGTGATGAGGATTTCGTTGTCGGCAAGGGGGCGGTGGAATCCGTGCGACTTGCCTTCCGCCATGCGGCGCGGGACCTCGTCATACGGCACCTCAGGACCGAAGGATTCCTCGAAGTAATTCTCCGTATCAATCTCGAAATCAATATTTAATCCGGAGAGCAACTCTTTCCGTCTGGGGGAGTTGCTCGCGAGAATGATGCGTTTGCCCTTCAGATCCATCGCCTAGAATTTTTCCTTGTAAATCCGGGTCTCGTAGATCCAGCGGTCCTGGGCTTTCATCGTTTTTTCGAAGCATTCCCGGATGCAGCCCTTGCCGCCCGGCCGGCTCGATACCCAGTCGGCGACGGCCTTGACCTCATCGACCGCATCGGATGGGCATGCCCCGATCCCGGCGGCCTCCATGACCTCGATGTCCGGAATGTCGTCCCCGAAATACATCACTTCCTCGTGCGAAAGCCCGTGGCGCCGGCAGAAGTCCCTGAAATCCACGATCTTGTCGCGGGAGCCGAGGTAGATGTCCTCCGCGGGGACGCCGCAGCTGAGGAAGCGCTGGCGGATGCTGCCGGAGCGCCCGCCCGTGATGACCGCGACGGGGTATCCGTTCATGGTCGCCATCCGGACGGCGAATCCGTCCTTGGCGTCGAAATTGCGGTAGAGCTGGCCTTCCAGGTCGCAGAGAATGCCGCCGTCGGTCATTACGCCGTCGATATCGAAGGCGAAAGCCTTGATTTTCAGCAGGTCCACGCTTAGGATTTGTTGTTGCCGCCGAAAGGACCGAAAGTGCCGAGGTCGAAGGTGCCGCCGGCATTCTTCTGGTTGGCGCCGCCGCCGAGGTCGATGAGGCCGAACTGCGCCTCGTACTTGCTGATGTTGTCGAACAGGGCGTTCATGAGCCGCTTTGCGTGCTCGGGCGTCATGATGATCCGGCTGCCGATCTCGGCTTTCGGGAAGCCCGGGAGGTTGGAGGCGAAGTCGATGATGAATTCGCTGTGGGAGTGGGAAATGATCGCGAGGTTGGAATAGATGCCCCTGGCGATTTCCGGTTTGAGTTCGATGGTCAGCTGGTTCTGCTGCGGTTTCTCTTTGTTGTTGTCCATATTATCCAATGCTTGAAGATTCAACATCGTGGGTTGGAATCGCAAAATTACGAAAAAATACTTATTTTTGTAAGATGATAGGGGGATAACCCCCGTATCGTGTGGAAAAGAAAACGAAAAAGCATCGAGAGCATGGAACTTCCCGCCAAGTACAATCCCGCAGAGGTTGAAGACAAATGGTATGCCTTTTGGCTGAAAAACAAGTTCTTCCATTCGGAACCGGATGAGAGGAAACCGTATACGATCGTGATTCCGCCGCCCAATGTGACCGGCATCCTGCATATGGGGCACGTGCTCAACAACACGCTCAACGACGTGCTGATCCGCAAGGCCCGCATGGACGGCAAGAATGCCTGCTGGGTCCCCGGCACGGACCACGCCTCCATTGCGACGGAGAACAAGGTCGTCGCGAAACTGAAGGCACAAGGTATCAAGAAAGAAGACCTTACGCGTGAAGAATTCCTCAAGCACGCCTGGGCGTGGAAGGAGGAGCACGGCGGCATCATCCTGGAGCAGCTCCGCAAGCTCGGCGCCTCCTGCGACTGGGACCGCACCCGCTTCACGATGGAACCGGCCCTTTCCGAGGCCGTCATCAACACTTTCGTCTATTTTTACAGGAAGGGATGGATCTACAAGGGCGTCCGCATGGTCAACTGGGATCCCGAGGCCCTGACCGCCGTCAGCGATGACGAGGTGATCCACAAGGACACCCAGAGCCATTTCTATCATCTCCGCTATTATATCTCCGACGGAGCCGGCCATCCGACCGACAAGTACCTGGTCATCGCGACGACCCGTCCGGAGACGATCATGGCGGATGCCGCCATCTGCGTCAATCCCGCAGACGAGCGCCACCACTGGCTGCGGGGCAAGAAGGTCCTGATCCCGCTCATCAACCGGGAAATCCCTGTCATCGAGGATGATTACGTCGAGATGGACTTCGGTACCGGCTGCCTGAAGGTGACCCCGGCCCACGATGTCCATGACTATGAGATCGGCCTGCGGCACAACCTGCCCGTCATCGACATCATCGACGAGCACGGCTGCCTGAACGCGGAGGCGCAGATCCTTGTCGGGGAAGACCGCTTCGTCGCCCGCAAGAAGATCGTCAAGATGCTGGAGGAAGCCGGAAACCTGGAAAAGGTCGAGGAGTATACGTCCCCGGTCGGTTATTCCGAGCGGACGAACGCGGTCATCGAGCCGCGCCTTTCCGCCCAGTGGTTCCTCAAGATGGAATCGCTGGCCAGGACGGCCCTGGAGACGGTGGAAAGCGGCCGCACGAAGTTCATTCCGGAGAAATATGTCAATACCTACCGCCACTGGATGGAGAATGCCCGCGACTGGTGCATCTCCCGCCAGCTCTGGTGGGGACAGCGCATCCCGGCCTATTACCTGCCGGACGGCCGTTATGTCGTCGAAGCGACCCCTGAAGCGGCCCTGCAGGCCGCCCAGGCGCTCGATTCGTCCCTGACGGCGGCGGACCTGCACCAGGACGAAGACGTCCTCGATACCTGGTTCAGCTCCTGGCTCTGGCCGATTTCGGTGTTCGATCCCGAGATGCCCGGCCATCCGGAACACAAGCCGAACAGGGATCTCGCCTACTATTATCCGACCAGCGACCTCGTGACCGGCCCGGACATCATTTTCTTCTGGGTGGCCCGCATGATCATGGCCGGCGAGGAATTCATGGGCCGCGAGCCCTTCTCCAACGTCTATTTCACCGGTATCGTCCGGGACAAGCTGGGCCGCAAGATGTCCAAGACGCTCGGCAATTCGCCGGACCCGCTGGAACTGATCGCCAAATACGGCGCCGATGCGGTCCGCATCGGAATGCTGCTCTGTTCCTCTGCCGGCAATGACATCCTCTACGACGAGAGCATGATCGAACAGGGGAGGAACTTCTGCAACAAGATTTGGAATTCCTATCGCCTGATCAAGAGCTTTGATGTAGATGAAAGCGCAGAACAATCTGCTGCTGCGAAAGTTGCAGTCCGCTGGTTTGATGCGCGCCTCAGCCAGGCCATCGAACAGATTGAAGACCATTACGGCAAGTTCCGCATTTCGGACGCCCTGATGACCATCTACAAGCTGTTCTGGGATGATTTCTGCTCCTGGTACCTGGAGGCCATCAAGCCGGCGTTCGTCGACGGCAGGCCGCAGCCCATTGACAAGGCGACCCTCGATGCGACGCTTTCCTATTTCGAGGCGCTCCTGAAACTGATCCATCCGGTGATGCCGTTCATCACGGAGGAACTCTGGCAGAATATGGAGGAACGCAAGGAAGGGGAGACCATCCTCTTTGCGCCGACGCCGAAGGCCAAGGCCTATCCGGCGGCGGCCATTGCTGATTTCGAGATGGCCGAAGAAGCGATCGCCGGTGTGCGCGGCATCCGCAACCAGAAGAATCTCCCGCCCCGTGAGCAGCTGGCCCTCCAGATCAAAGGGGATTTCCCGTCGGAGACCATCCCGGTCATTGAGAAACTGGCCAATACCTCGTCCGTCGAAATGGTCGCGGAATTCGGCGATGCGGCCGGCGTGAATTTCTTGGTGAAGACGGTTGAACTGTTCGTTCCGCTGACGGGGCTCGTCAATGTCGCCGAAGAACTGGCTAAGCTCGAAAAAGACCTCGCATACCAGCAGAAATTCCTCGCCAGCGTCCGTGGAAAACTCGCCAATGAGAAGTTCACGGCCCACGCCCCGGCTGCCGTCATCGAAAACGAGCGCAAAAAGGAAGCCGATAGCCTCTCCAAGATAGAAAGTTTGGAGTCGCAGATTAAGGCGTTGAAAAATAATGCATAAAACAAATTAGTTTTTAGTATTAACATTTTTGTTATCATGCATTATGAGGTAAAATTCCCCGTCCGGTACTACGAAACCGACCAGATGAAGGTGGTCCATCACTCGAATTATATCCGCTATTTTGAAATGGCCAGGAACGGGATGATGGAAGCGGCCGGCCTGCCGGTGGAAGTGTGCGAAAACGAGATCGGCGTGCTCTTCGCCGTCATCGGCGTCGAGTGCCGCTTCAAGCATTCCGCCCGGATGGGGGATGTCCTTACGGCGACGGCCGCGGTCGAGGAAATCCCGATGGCGAAACTGCATGTGAAGCAGTCCGTCGTGAACCAGCGCGGCGAGGTCTGCGCGGAAGGGACGGTCACGCTGGCCTTCCTCGATGCCAGGACCTACCGGCCCATCCGCTGCCCGGAGCCGGTGGCCAGACTGATAGAATCCAGAATGAACGATTAATTGCACTGTTATGATGATTTATCCACTCATGATCGGAACCTGGGAGATCGTTGCCATCGTCCTGGTCATCCTCCTTCTCTTCGGCGGCAAGAAGATTCCCGAGCTGATGCACGGGATCGGAAAGGGCGTCAAAAGCTTCAAGCAGGGGATGAAGGACGTCGAAAAGGAGATCCAGGACGTCGAAGACAGCGACGGCAAGGACGGCGAGTCGAAGTAGGCCGTGGCTGCGGGAAACGGAGAAATGTCCTTCTGGGACCACCTCGACGAGTTGAGGGGGACGCTCTGGCGTTCCATCCTCGCGGCGTGCCTGCTCTCCGTCTTCTTCCTGGCCACGAAAGAATGGCTGTTCCAGGCCGTCCTGTGGCCTTCCAAGCCCGATTTCGTCCTCTACAAGTGGCTCGGGCTCGATTTCTCGATGTCGCTCATCAACATCGACATCTCCGCCCAGTTCTTCGTCCACCTGAAAATGGCGCTGCTCTGCGGTGTCGTCCTCGCTTTTCCTTATATTGTATATGAGCTCTGGCGCTTCATCGCGCCGGCCTTGTATGAACATGAGAAAAAGGCGGTCGGAAGGGCCTTCGGGATGTCTTCGGGCCTGTTTTACCTGGGAGTCGCGGTCGGCTATTTCATCGTCCTGCCGGTCTGCCTGATGTTCTTCATGAACTATTCGGTCAGCGACAGCGTCCGGAATACGATTTCCCTCAGCTCCTACATCTCGCTTTTCATCTCGATGGTCTTCCTCATCGGGCTGATTTTCGAGTTCCCGACCGTCATCATGGTCCTTTCGCACCTCGGCCTGGTTGGGAAGGACGACCTGAAGCGTTACCGGAAGTATGCCTTTATCGTGGTGCTGATCCTTTCCGCCCTGATTACGCCAAGCGACCCGTTCTCGATGTTCGTCCTCTCTATTCCCCTCTATGGGCTCTATGAGTTCAGTATCCTGATCTGTAAACAGAAAGAAACGGATGATCTCCCTGAATAACGTCACCGTCGCCTTCGGCAGTTTCACGCTGCTGGATGATGTCAGTCTCCACATCAGCGAGACGGACAAGATCGGTCTCGTCGGCAAGAACGGGGCCGGGAAATCCACGCTGATGAAGCTCATCACCGGCGAACAGGGAATGACGTCCGGCCACATCGACATGCCTTCCGACCTCCGGATCGGCTACCTGCCCCAGATCATGGAGCACCACAAGGGCCGCACCGTGATTGACGAGGTGATGACCGTGTTCGATGATTTGCACTCCCAGGAGGCCGAGCTGGAAAGGATCAATGCGGAATTATCTGAGAGAACGGATTATGAATCAGTCGAATATGAGGCGTTAATTAATCGACTGAATGAAATAAATGACCGGCTGGCCCTGGAAACGGGGGAGTCACCGCTGGTCCGCGCACACAAGACCCTCGCCGGCCTGGGTTTCAAGCCGGACGAACTTGACCGCCGCACCGAGACCTTCAGCCAGGGCTGGAACATGCGGATCGAACTGGCGAAGATCCTCCTTGCGCAGCCGGACGTCCTCCTGCTCGACGAGCCGACCAACCACCTGGACATCGAATCCATCGAATGGTTCGAAGATTACCTCAGGGCATACCGCGGTTCCATCCTCCTGGTCTCCCATGACCGGAAATTCCTGGACAATGTCACCAATCGGACGGCGGAAATCCTGCTGGGTCATATCCATGACTATAAAGTCCCTTACAGCCAGTATGTTACGCTCCGTGCGGAAAGGATAGCGCAGCAGACGGCCGCTTATGAGAACCAGCAGCGGATGATCGAGAAGACGGAGGATTTCATCAACCGTTTCCGTTACAAGCCCACCAAGTCCAACCAGGTCCAGTCGCGCATCAAGGCGCTGGAGAAGCTGGACCGCATCGAGATCGACGAGACGGACGGTTCCCGGATCCGCCTCAAGTTCCCGCCGGCGCCCCGGTCGGGCGATGTCGTATTCAAGGGAACGGACCTCGTCGTCGGCTATCCACAGAAAACGGTTTTCTCCGGGGCGCAGATCGAGATCAAGCGCGGCGACAAGGTGGCGCTGATCGGGCGCAACGGCGAGGGGAAGACGACCCTGATGCGCGTCATCATGCAGGAGCTGGAGCCGTTTTCGGGCACGGCGAAGGTCGGGCACAACGTGGATATCGGATATTATGCACAGAATCAGGAAGATATCCTCGACCGCAACGAGACGGTATACGGTACGCTGGACCGGATTGCGGTCGGTGACATCCGCGCAAAACTCCGGGACCTGCTCGGTGCCTTCCTCTTCAAGGGGGAGGACATCGACAAGAAGGTCGCCGTCCTCAGCGGCGGCGAGCGGGCCCGGCTCGGCATGGCCAAGCTGATGCTCCAGTCCCACAACGTCCTCGCGCTCGATGAACCGACGAACCATATGGACATCCGCTCGAAGGACATCCTCAAGCAGGCGCTGCAGTCCTTTGACGGCACGCTTATTGTCGTTTCCCACGACCGGGATTTCCTGGACGGGCTCGTGGACAAGCTGTACGAGTTCCGTGACGGGAAAGTGAAGGAGCACTTGGGGTCCGTCAGTGATTTCCTGGAAAAGCGGAAGATCGAGAACCTCCAGGAGTTGGAGCGGCTTGCACCCGCCGCCCCGAAGCCGGTTGCGGAGGAGAAGGCGGTGTCGAAGCAGGTCTTCGAGCGGCAGCGGACGGCCAACCGGGAGTACAGGAAGATGCAGAACCGGGTATCCTTCCTGGAAAAGGAAATCGCCAGGCTGGAAGCCGCGCAGGCCGGCATCGAAAAGGTGCTCGCCAATCCCGGGGAGAAGGACGACATCCTTGAACTCACCCGCAACTATTTGGAAAACAAGCTGTCCCTGGATTCCATGACGGATGAATGGGGAGCGCTTCTTGAAAAATTGGAAATGTAAACCTTAAAAGACAGTATGATGAAAACAATGCATGTGAAATGGCTCAGGCTGCTGGTTTCGGCCGCTCTCCTGACCGGATTCTCCCTTTTTGCGGGGGCTCAGACGCGCGAGCGTGTCCACGAAGTGTCCGCATTCACGTCCATCGACGTCCGGAGCGCCTTCGAGGTCACCGTCGCCAAGGGCGCCTATGGCGTCAAACTGACCGTGGACACGGTTCTTTCCGACTATGTCAACGTCTATGTGAAGGGGAACACCCTGTATGTCTCCTATGATGAAAAGGCCGTCCCGAAGGAGGTCAAGAAGATGTACCGCGGCCGCAATGCGCCGAAGGCCGTTCTCCGTGCCATCATCTATACCCCTGTCCTGGAAGGCATTTACATGGATGACGAGGCGTCCTTGACAGGCGCGGATACCTTCGAAGGGGCGAATTTCAACATGGAACTCGCCGGCAAGGCCAACGTCAAGGCCCTGTCGCTCCATACGAGTTCCGCGAAGTTCCTGCTCAAGAAGAATGCGGACGCCGTGGTGAGCATCGACTGCGAGAGCGAAATCAATGTCACGACGGAGAACGGCTCCCACCTGCGCCTGGAGTCCCGTTCCCGCGAATTGAACCTGTCCTCTTCCGGCTCTTCCCAGATCAACAGCTCCAGCGACGTGGTCTCTTCGTTCATGGTCAATACCGACGGCACCTCCCAGATCAGCGCCGGCGTGAATGCCGCCAAGGTCTATGTCTCCTCGACCGGCTCCTCGAAAGTGACCGTCACGGGAACCGCTTCCGGGCTGATTGTCAAGGGGGCCCGTTCCTGCAATATCGACACGATGGGGCTTCCTGTCGCCGATGCGGAGGCGGAAATGAATTCCGGGACCCTGCTGGTCAGCCCCGAGCACTCCCTGACCGTCGACCTGACGAGCGGTGCTTCCGTTTATTATAACGGCACCCCCGAGTTCCGTATTTCGCGGATCCTCAAGTCCACCCTTGCCCCGTACGGGACCAAGTAGGGATGTTTATCTTTGACAGTCACTGCGATACGCCTTCCCAGATCTACCGTGGACGGGATGTGTGTATCGACAACGCCTATGCCCACGTCGACTTCCCCAAAATGGAAAGAGGGGGAGTCGGCGCGGCTTTTTTTGCCCTGTATACGCCCGCGGAGCGCACGCAGCCGGAAGCGGCCCTGTATGTGCAGCGGATGATTGCCGGTGTCCGGGATGCGGTCCGGCGCAGCAACGGTCGTGTCCGGCTGGGGGCGCATCCTTCGGAAGTGCCTGGGAACCAAGCGGATGGTTGCATGACCGTCTTTCTCGGGATGGAGAATGCGTCGCCGATCGGGGAGTCCCTGGCACTGCTCCGCTGGTTCGCCCGGATGGGCGTCCGTTACATTACGCTGACCCACAACGGGGATAATGCCGTCGCGGACAGCGCGGCGGACGGCTCGCACTGGAACGGACTCAGTCCGTTCGGACGCCGTGCCGTCGCCGAAATGAACCGCCTCGGCATCATGGCCGATGTGTCGCATGCCTCCGACAAAACGTTCTGGGACTGCCTGGAAGTATCTGAAAAACCGATTATTGCCTCTCATTCCAGCTGCCGGGCCCTGTGCGGTCACCGCAGGAACCTGACCGATGAAATGCTGCAGGCGCTGGGGGAGAAAGGCGGTTATGTCGGCATCAATCTTTATCCTTCTTTCCTGCGGGATGATTTCGGCAAGCGGCCGGAAGAGGCGGCGCTGCTGGATGAGGCGGACCGGGTGGAAGGCGCGTTCATCGCGGATCCTTCCGATCCGGATGCACAATCGGCCTGGATCAGGATGCAGGAGCGCCTCAAGACCCTCCGCCGGCCGGATGTCCGGGATGTCGTTGACCATATTGACCGGGCCGTCCGTTTCGCCGGGATCGACCATGTGGGCATCGGTACGGACTACGACGGGATCTGCGTGCCGCCTGCCGGTTTGGAAACCATAGCGGATCTGCCGGTGGTTTTCGATGAGATGCGTCGTCGCGGATACGATGAAAAGGCCGTTTCGCAGGTGGCTGGCGGCAATTTGCTCCGCGTTTTCAATGAGATTGTATCTTGTTGATAATGAGATATATAGGATTTGTCCCTATTTGTGAAACAATAATGTTATAGTGTTTAATCTTTTTGTTTCACATGCTGATTATCAAATAGATAAGTCCTTTTCGATATTTTTCCGCAAAAAGTCGAGCGCGGCGGCTGTAAAGCGTTCGATATTCCGGATCCGGTCATTGTGATAGACCTTGGTTTCCGTCTCCGTACGGTGTGGACCGGCGACGCCGATCCATACGGTTCCGACGGGATGGGTGCCGTCATCGCCGGGCCCCGCCAGGCCGGTCGTGGCGACAGCATAGTCGCTGCCCGTCAGTTTCCGGACGCCTTCGGCCATGGCCGCAGCCACTTCAGCGCTGACGACGCCATATCTTTCAATCGTTTCCGCCGGAACCTGCAAGACTTGCTCCTTGACGGAGACGGCATAGGAGGTTACGGAACCCAGGAAATACGCGGATGAGCCCGGGACGGAGGTGATCATGTGGGCGATATTCCCTCCGGTGCAGGATTCGGCGGCGCTCAAGGTCTTGCCGGAAGTCTTGAGCAGGCGTCCGACCGCATTCTCCAGGGTATCGTCGGTTTCCGAATAGATCAAATCTCCCAGAATGGGCTTTAAACGGTCGATTTCCGCCTGAATCCGGGCGTTTCCTTCCTCCGGGGTACATCCGTACAGGGAGAGTCGCAGACGGACGCCTGTGAGCATATTCGGGAGGTAGGCGAGATGCATGCCCTCCGGAAGCGAATCCTCCCACGGGGCGATCTTCTTGGACAGGGCGGATTCCGCCAGCCCGAATACCATCAGGTTCCTGTGGACGATGGATTCGGTCCGGAAATGGCTCCGGATGTCGGCGAGTATGTCCGGAACCGCGCCGATGGCCTCATGCGGAACGCCCGGGAGGGCATAGAGCACCGCAGGGTGCCCGAAAACCTCCGCAGGGAAGCGGAAAACCATGACGGGTGCCGTCCCCAGCTTGTTTTCAATGACTTCGCACGTATCCGGGACAAGCGCTTGCGCCCGGTTGATGTCCAGGACGTCCAGCCCCCTTGCATGGAGGAACGCGTGGATGATGGCGAGCTGGCCGGCGTGTTCGACATACTGCCGGCTGCCGGAAAGTGTCGCCAGGGCCGCCTTCGTGATATCATCCTTCGTCGGCCCAAGACCGCCGGTCGATAGGACTATATCGTTGATTTTTAACTCGTTCCGTAAATTGTCGATGATGTCGTCCCGCCGGTCCCCGATGGAAAGCATGCGGGTGGTCTGGATGCCGGCTTCGCCGAGGGCGCGTGCGATGCGGGAAGAATTGGTATCAACGATCTGTCCGATCAGGATTTCATCGCCGATGGTGCAGATGGAGGCGTGTATCATTGCTGCGGGGGCGTGTTCTTCAAAGCTTTCATGATCCTGGCCGGTGCTTTCCATCCCTGGCGGGCGAATCCTCCGTCCGTGATGAACAGGACGGCGCCGGCTTCCCGGAGCTCCAGCGCCTGCTCCGGTGTCATGGCCTGGGCCACGCCGGCGACGGGAAGGCGGCCGGAAACATGTCCGACAACCTGCCGGACAAGGGATGCGCCTTCTGCCGCTATCCCGTCGATGCCGGACAGCATGCAGAAAGAAAGGATGCCCTCCAGTTCGTCAGGGGGCGTTTTTGCCGGAATCCGGAGGAGGATCGGGCGGAAATGCTCATAACAGAGCCGGAGACTCACGAGTTCGTCCAGGATTTCGGAGATGGCGTCGATCTGGGGGGCCTCCATCTCGACGATGAAGAAATCGACGAAGTCGTAAAGCAGGGAAAACGGAACCAGATAATCGTTGAGCACCAGATCGTCATCCACGTCACCGGGGCGCTTGGAAAGCGCGGCGGCAACGGGCACAGAACCTTTGTGCTGAAGGCCGCGTACCGCCTTCAGAATGTGTTCATTGCCCGTTTCCGGGAAGAAGGGGCCGCTGACGACGAAGCCGAAACCGCAGTCGGACAGCGCTTCTGCATAACGTCCTTCCGGATCCATTCCGGCGATGCCGAGCGGATTCCTGAAAGGCAGGCCCCAAAGCTCAACCGGCTGGTTGAAGAATGGACGGGAAGTCCAGTACCTGGCCAGCAGGGGCGAAAAGGACAATTGGTTCCTGAACCGCAGGATACGGTGCATGAATTTCTCGGTCATATCAATTCCGTCGTTGTTTCGCAAATTTACGAAATTATCTCCTGGTATGTACCGTCCGAGAAGAAAACGAGGATCCGATCCACTTTTTTCTCGCTTTGGACAACGGTCTGAGAAGCCGGAATCCTCCCGGGTGGCACCGGATCCTCTGCAAATACGGGATTCTCGGCCGGTTGACTGTCGGGAAAAAGGAGTCCGTCCGTAGGGGCAGGAGACTCGGAAGTGATTGATGGTGAAGACTCTGTACGCGATTTAAACATCCGTCCACGACCGGTGACAATCCACTCCAGGTTCAAATCGGGGAAGTGGAGGGACAGACTTTCCAGAAAATCGAAGCCCGGTTTGTTGCGGCCGGAAAGAATGTTGGACACGCTGGCGCGCGCGACTTTGAGCAGGTCTGCGAACTGGGCCTGGCTGAGGTTTTCCGCCTGGATGAATTGTTGTAAGCGCTGATTCATATCTCTTACTGTTGTGTTCACAAATATAATCATTTCTGTTATTCCATGCAAATGGTTTTCAGTAGGGGATTGGAGCAAAATATGGATGCCCATTCGTGTAAATTAATTGAATAATGGTTTAAATAACAATATCTAAATTACTGATTAATAACTAAAATATCGTGCTTTGTGCAACTGAATTCGCACATTGTTGTGCCATTATTCCGGCACAATGCTTTCGATTATTGTATCTTTAATTATAATAAATTTATATAAATCGCTGATTCTTAATATGATAATAAATCATAAAATTTGATATAAACATTTCTAATAATGATATCCGTGTAAGCAGTTTACAAATCTAAACGCATTTTGTATTGTTTAATTATGTGAATTATAGAAAATAGGGATAAATTTACAAATATGAATAGAGTTAATTCGGAAATATGAACACCAGGAACATGGGCGCGAGATTTCGCTATTCGCGCGCTTTTGTGTAACTTCGCACAAATTTTAAAGAAAGAGAATGATACCTGAAATCCATATCGAGGATTACCGTTATCCGCTCGACGATGCGAGGATTGCCAAATATCCTTTGCCAGAACGCGATGCCTCGAAGCTTCTTCGCTATCAGGACGGCCATGTCGATGAATTCGTCTTTCGGCAGCTTCCGGACCTTCTCCCCGCCGATTCCTTGATGGTATTCAATGATACGAAGGTTGTTCCGGCCCGCTTGCATTTTCAGCGGCAAAGCGGTGCCCACATCGAGGTCTTCTGCCTGGAACCCGTCCGTCCGGCCGAATACAACACGGCCTTCGCAGCCACGGAAACCTGCTCCTGGAAGTGTGTGATCGGAAACGCCAAGCGCTGGAAGGAGGATGTGCTCTCCCTGTATAATCCGGATGGGGATGCGGCTGTGGCAGCAATGGGGCTGGAGGCTCGCCTCGAAGGCAGGGAAGGCCAGACCGGCACCGTCGTTTTCCGCTGGAAGGACGGCTCGCCCTTCTCTGCCGTCCTGGAACGCTGTGGAACCATTCCGATTCCTCCCTATCTGAACAGGGCGTCGGAAGCGATTGACACTGAGCGATATCAGACCCTTTACGCGAAGTACAGGGGCTCTGTCGCCGCGCCGACCGCCGGCCTTCACTTTACGGAAAACGTCCTTCAGCGGATCCGGGAGAAGGGGATTGAAACGGAAACCGTGTGCCTCCATGTCGGAGCCGGCACCTTCCTGCCCGTCAAGTCTTCGCTGGTCTCCGAGCATCCGATGCACCGCGAACCATTTACCGTCAGTCTGCCGCTCCTGCGGGAGCTCCTGGCCGGAAAGCGGTCCGTGACGGCTGTCGGGACGACTTCCGTCCGGACCCTGGAATCGCTTTATTATGTCGGTGTCAAATGCCTGGAAACGGGGGCGCCGGCCGATGTCGACCAGTGGGAACCTTATACGCGCACCTATGCTTACACGACCCGGGAATCACTTGAAGCAATTGTTCACTATCTTGAGGATAATAATTTGAAAGAATTGAAGATAGGAACGAGAATCATCATTGTCCCTGGCTTCCGGTTCCGGCTGGTTGACCGGATGGTCACCAATTTCCACCAGCCGGAAAGCACGCTGATCCTGTTGATTTCCGCCTTCGTCGGCGGCGACTGGCGCCGCATCTATGACTATGCGCTTTCCCATGCTTTCCGTTTCCTCAGCTACGGGGACAGTTCGCTGCTGTTCCGGGCGGATGGTTTTGGGGAAGTGGATGAAAATGTGTAACTTTGTCTTCTGTACGAAACAAAACCGAACCTCTATGGAACAGTACCAAGTAGAAAGCATCGCTCCTTATACGGACGAAGAAGCGGTCGTTGCCCTCGGCAAGATTGCCAACCATCCTTCCGTCCCCTGGATTTCCAAATACATCTTTTCCAACCAGCCCGAGACTTTCCTCCGGGACCAGTTGAAGCAGATTCACAGCATCGACGAGTTCCAGCGCGCGATCATGTCGCATGCCATCGAGTGGGTGATCGAAACCTCCGTCCATAATTTCTCCTACGACGGTGTGTCCAAACTCCAGTCGCTCAATGGGAAATGCCTTTTCATGTCGAACCACCGCGACATCATCCTGGACCCGGCCTTCACCCAGATCATTCTCTTCCGGAACCACCTTCCGCTGACGGAGATCTGCGTCGGGGACAATCTGCTCCAGAGCAAGGCGCTGGAATACCTGATCCGCTCCAACCGGATGATCAAGGTCATCCGCGGGATTTCCGCCCGCGAACTGTATCTCTCCTCGCAGGTCCTGTCGCAGTATATCCGCGACACGATCACCAGCGGCAAGAGTTCGGTCTGGATCGCCCAGAAGCAGGGACGGACGAAAGACGGTGCGGATGTGACCGAGCAGGGTCTGCTCAAGATGCTCGACATGAGCGGAAAGAAGGATTTCCTGGAGAATTTCCGCGAACTGAACATCGTTCCGCTGAGCATCTCCTACGAATACGAGCCGTGCGACATCCTGAAGGCGCGCGAGATCCTGATTTCCCGCACGCAGAAGTATGTCAAGACGGAGAACGAGGACCTGCAGAGCATCATGCTCGGCATCAAGCAGCAGAAGGGCGATGTCCATCTGAACTTCGGCGATCCGCTGACCGAGGAGGAGATCCGCGAGGCCTCCTACTGCGACAAGAACGACCGCTACCAGGCCATCCGCCATGCGGTCGACCGCCGTGTTATCGAGGGATTCAAGCTGTGGAAAAACAATTACATAGCCTATGACCTTGTAAACCATTCCTTCAAGTATTCGGACCGTTATGCCCCGGAAGAGATGGAGCGCTTCATCCTCTACACGGAGAAGCAGCTGGACAAAGTCGAACCGACGCTCAACCGGGTGGAGCTCCGGGACATCTTCCTGCGGATCTACGCCAATCCGATCGTCTCGAAAGAGCAGATGGCAAATGAAAAAAGCGACCAGTAACGGTCGCTTTTTTTTACGGGTCACATCCCCCGGAACAGGTAAACCATATAGACCAGCCAGATGGCGACCAGGAAGGCGCCGTCGGCCCTGTCGATCTTGTTCCGCTTGAAGGTGAACGCGGCCAGCAGGACCGCAACGGAACTGGCAAGGAGCACACCGAGATCGATCCAGTCCATGTCCGCGAAAGAGAGCGGGTTGATGGCGGCTGCACTGCCCAGGATGAGCAGCAGGTTGAAGACGTTGGAGCCGATGATGTTGCCGAGGGCCAGCTGGCCGCGTTTCTTGGCGGCGGCAACCACGCAGGTGGCCAGCTCGGGGAGGGAAGTTCCGCCCGCAAGGAGGGTGATGGCGATGAACTTGTCACTGACGCCGAACTGATGCGCGATTTCCGTGGCATTGTCGACGAAGATTTCGCCGCCGAAGACCAGGCCGGCCAGGCCGCCGAGAACAAGCAGGACCGCTACCCACACCTTGTTGACACGGGCTTTTTCCTCCGGATCCGGGGCGGTGGTTTTGTCGTCAAATTTGAAGCAGCTCCAGATGTAAAGGGCGAAGGCGGCAAGCAGGATGACGCCGTCGATGCGTCCCAGCGTGTTTTCCGGGCCGTAATGCAGCGCCAGGTCCATGCCGAGGCCGATGACCAGCAGGGTGGAGAAGATGCCGAGGGGGATATCGCGGCGCAGGTTGGCCCGGGAGACGCCGATCGGGAGGATGATGGCGGTGAGACCCAGGATCAGCAGGGTGTTGAAGATGTTGGAACCCACGACGTTGCCGACCGCAATGTCGGCATTGCCCTTGATTGCGCCGAGGAGACTGACGACCATTTCCGGCGCGGAGGTGCCCATGCCGACGATGGTGAGTCCGATGACGAATTCGCTGACACCGAGTTTCCGGGCGATGGCGGATGCGCCTTCGACCAGCGCGTCGGCACCGAGGATGACGAGTGCCAGACCGACGATCAGCAGAAGGAAAGAAATGGGCAGGGTCATGCTTCGCGGCGTTTTAGGGCGCAGACATTCTCGACATGCTGCGTGTGGGGGAACATATCGACCGGCTGGACGGCCGTGATGAGGTATTTCTCGGAGAGGATGGCCAGGTCACGGGCCTGGGAGGCGGGGTTGCAGCTGACATAGACCATCCGGTCCGGTGCGGCGTCGAGGATGACCTTCGCCACGTCCGGATGGATGCCCGCGCGCGGCGGATCGAGGATGATCACGTCCGGGCGGCCGTTTTCCCGGATGAAAGCGGGGGAGAGGACGTCCTTCATGTCACCGGCGAAGAAGCTGCAGTTGTCGATGCCGTTGTTCCGGGCATTGATCCGCGCATCGGCGATGGCTTCGGGGACATATTCGATGCCGATGACTTTCCGGGCCTGCCGGGCTACGAACTGGGCAATGGTGCCGGTCCCGGTGTATAGGTCATAAACGATCTCATTCCCAGTCAGTTCCGCAAATTCGCGCGCCACACTGTAAAGCTGGTAAGCCTGCAGGGAGTTGGTCTGGTAGAAGGATTTCGGGCCGATTTTGAAGCGGAGGCCTTCCATTTCCTCGTACACGGCATCATCGCCCTTGTAGAGGATGCATTCCTGGTCGCCGATGGAGTCGTTCAGTTTCGTGTTGATGACGTAATAGAGCGATTTGACCTGCGGGAACATCGCTGCGACGGCATCCAGGAGGGCCGTCCGTTTCTCGACATCCTCATGGAAGAAGCAGACGATCAGCATCACGTCGCCGCTTTCCGTCGTCCGGACAAACATGTTGCGGAAAAAGCCGCGGTTCTCCCGGATATTGAAGAATTCGTAGCCGTTTTCAACGCAGAAGTGCTTGATAAACAAGCGAATATCGTTAGATGGCGCCGGCTGGAGATGGCAGTCCTTGATATCCAGGACCTTGTCGAAGAACTTGCCGACGTGGAAACCGAGGCCGGGCCGGTCTTCCGGCGGGATGGCGTCGGGATCCTCGTCCCGGTAGATCCAGCGTTTGTCTGAAGCGGTGAATTCCAGCTTGTTACGGTAATATTGCGTCCGCTGGGAGGGGAGTGTCGGGCGGATTTCCGGTACATCCAGATGGCCCAGGCGAACCAGCTGGTCCCAGACCTGCTGCCGTTTCGCCTCCAGTTGCATGGCGTAAGGAAGAGGCTGCCAGCGGCATCCGCCGCAGAAGCCGAAATGCGGACAGAAGGGTTTCAGCCGGTGCGGAGACGGCTGGACCATCCGGACCGTGTAGCCCTCCATGTAATTCCTTTTCTTTTTATAAACCTTGACGTCGACGATGTCGCCGGGAACGGCGAATTCGACGAACAGGACCTGGCCGTCGATGTGCGCGAGCGCTTTGCCTTCTGCCGCCACCGATTCGATCAGCACGCGCTCCAGGACCAGATCCGTTTTTTTCTTTGACATTTTATTCTCAGTTTGCGGCACAAAGATACGGAAAAATGACGAATAATCCCACGCAGTCCCCTTCTCCCCTGATTTGTTACACAATTTATATTATGTTAAGTAACGGAAACAAAACGCTACCCTGCCGACAGCCGGTCGCTGAAGGCAGGGTAAACACTTAGTCAGCATCCATATCGCGGACAAGCCGGATGCAGTCTCCAAGCGCGCGGCGGCTGGCGGCTCCGACGGCGACGCCTGATGTGGCATTCCTCATATAGAATGTCCAATTGGTCGAGGATGAAAGACTGGATTCATATTCCGGCAGACGCATGATCGTACAGATGCCGATCTGGTTCCAATACGGGACATCACCGCCGGCGTCAATGTATCCCTGCAACGGGAAATCCAGGACGCCTGAGGGATGCTCCCAGTCGAATTCCTGCAGATTCCACTTGGTGGCAGCTGTTCCGTTGTATGAGAGCGCTTTGGAATTCTGGGTGCCTGTCTTGTCGACACTGGTCCTGAAGATTTCGTTCTCATTGGACGGGAACTGGGAAATCCTGAGGAAATAGCGTCCTGTCACATTGCTCTTCATCCGCTTGATCATGATCCTGTAGGCCTCCGGAGTTCCCTGTCGCTTGATGCCGTAAATGCAGGGAGCGGCCGAAGCGTCCGGCACGCTGGAACTATAGACACCGATGGATGTAAGTCCGTCAGCATCAGGCGTTTCATCCTCTTTGACGTAAATGCGTCCGCGGACATACTGGTAACGGTAATTGTCGTCGCCGAGGACATAGCTCAATTTATTGACATCGCCGCTGATATTCTGGTCGAGGTCGCTGATCCTGCCCTGGAAGAGATAGGCGGCGTACTCCATCCAGGACCGGGCGTTCTGGGCCGGTTCGGGAAGGATCTTGTAGCCGTCGGCCCGGGTAGGCATCCGCCAGCCTTTCGGAACAGGCTGGTTCTCGGGATTGCCTTTCTTGAGGTTGGCCGGATCGAGCCAGAAAGAACCGTTTTTCGGCTCCGCTGACCCGGACGCGTTCCTGGCCCAGGTTGATGTATTGCTGCCGCCGGCCATCATGCCATAGAAGCCCTTCTCCCCCGGCCTGATGGCGACATACGTGCGGTCCGAGAGCGTCCTGTTCTCGACATTCGGCTCATAGATATAGTTTGTTCCACCATACCAGTCATAGACCTTTTCCCCTTTTTCATTAAAGGTATAAAACAGATAGAAGCCCTTGGACGAAAAATAAGTCGTCCCCCTGGACGGACTGGAAGCCGTCTTGGTGAAAGAATGGGATCCGGTGGTGAGCAGGTCGGGCTTCTCCGACTTCCCGTCGGCAGCGAGGATGTCATCCAGGTTGATGATATACGGAATATTCCTTCCGAACTGATAGAAATAGCCGCAGCTGTGCCACCAGTCGTTCTCGCAGTCGGCGGAGGAAGCGCCCAGGTTGCGGTCCATCCATACGATGCCGCCGAAGGTCACCGGCTGTCCGAGGATCTCTTCAGCCTCGCCTGCGATCTTGACATCCTCCCACTTATACACCTGGGGCGAGACCGCCACGATGCGGACATTGTCCCGCATCACGAAGATGGAAAGGGTATATTTATGGTTGCGCTCAAAGAGCATCGGACCGGCATCGAGACCCTTGCGGTCGTCGTAAAGCCGGAGCGGGAAACTTACCTCCGCCCTGCCGCCGGAGACGACGGTTCCGTCCTGGAGCGTTTTCTCCATGGGAACATAGTCACCGGCGTCAAAATCATAGGTCTGAAGGCCTTCAAGGGCGATTTTTATGATGACCTGCTCCCCTTTTGAAGGACATTCGTCACCGTCTGCCGTGTAATACTTGAACGGGGCATCCGGGTCGTAGACGTTGTTGGTCTTGTCGCCGTCGCTGTTCGGGAAAACCAGCAGGTCCTCCTCCCCTATCGCCGTGGCGGAAGTGGTGAGGGCGACGCCGTCGCCATCGGAAAAGACCGAACGGTTGCCGACATGCGCGGCCGTCCAGCTCCATTCACCGGATGCGATATCCATCGTCGCCTCCTCGGCAACGTTCTCCAGCTTGATGCTTGTCACCCTGACGGCTTCCAGCTGCCGGTCGCTGACGGCGTCGCCGGATTCATCCTGCTTGGCGATGAGGAAATTGACCGCAGCGAGTGCATGGTCGAACGGAAGGATCACGGTTCCGCCGGCGGAGGTGCGCTCCTTCACGGAATTGCTGTGCTGCAGGTCTGCGAGACGGTCCCCCGCCTCGGTGAGGGTAATGGTCGGCACGGCCCCGTCAACGGGCGCGGAATCAAGCGACGGTGCCGTCGTATTACCGTATGTCAGGGCAAAGAAATCCAGGTCGGCGTCCTTGGGGAACATCGCCGTGGGTTCATACTGGATGGCGTGGGCGGCTGTTTCCACCCCGGTCTCCGGGACATCGACGAAACCGGCGTCCGTTGCCCAGTTATATGCTGCCGCACTTTCTTTGTGCCCGACGGCCAGGAGGGTGTATGCCGTTCCCTCGGCAAAAACGGCCTGGTCGATGTCTGCACGGGTGAACACCTGCCTGCGGAACGAGGTGAAGCGGATGGCGTCGCGCCCGTTCACGGAGCCGTCCAAGTCCCTTTCCTTTTCACAAGAAACGGCCATCGCCGCCGTCAGGACGGCAAAAAGCGCATAGATGCTGTATCTTTTCATTGCTTGAGATCGAGATTGAAGGTGTAAATGGTATTCATGTACAGATTGTAGTCCCCGCTGTCGATGTCATTCCCCACCTTGACATCCGCGGTCTTGCCGTTGGCGGCCGTGAAGACCAGGGTGGAGGCCTTGTCGGCGGTGCAGAAATTCGGCGCCGTGTAGAAGTACAGGGACTTCGTCGCACCCGGCGCGATATTCACGTTGTTGACAAGGGTCGTATAATCCTCCGCCTCCAGCGCTGTGTTCTCCACCTGCGGGAAGAGGTAGGCCTTGGTGGAGGCGTTCTCCAGGGCGACGGAAGTGATTGCGGATGAGGTCCGGTTGGTGATGTTGACATTCATCCTGACGATCATGCGGCCGAGGGTGGCGGTCAGCTTGAATGGATTCTCCTCGGTATTGTTGTCCGGGGTGACACTCCCCTGCCAGTAACCGCACATCGGCATGTGCTTCAGGCTGCCGTTCTCCACGGCGGCGATGCGCTTGCCCATATCGAATTTCATCTCCTGGAAACCAAGCATGTTGTCCGAAATCTTGATGATCCCCTCGTCGGTTTTCCACCCCGGGTCGTCGTCGTAATCGGCTCCCGCCGGGGAAATGTTGGCGATGAACGCCACGGTGCAGTCACCGGTGTCGTAAAGCCAGCTGGTTTCCCGGACCACAAGGTCACCGACGGTAACGGAGGCCCTGTGATGGCCGGAAACGACGGATACGCCACGGGACGAGAACTGGATGAAATAATAGTCGAAAATCCAGTTTTCGACTTCCGGGAAAAGGGCTCCGGAGGCCCGGGTCAGTTCTCCCTGCACATCGGCGATGTCGAGGGTGAATTCCACGGGTACCCGTCTGTACCCCTCCCCTGCCTTTTCTTCCACCGCCTTCGCGCAGGAGATGGAAAGGGCGGCGATGACCGCCAGGCTTGCCATGCTGATCATTTTTTTCATGCTGCGGTCCTCCTCAGTCATTGAATGTTACTTCTCCGTTCCAGGCCTGGTTGGCCCAGTTCATCACGCGGATGTCGCCGTCCAGGCCGATTTCCAGCTCGAGGTTGTAGGAATGGCCATGGTACAGGACCATCTTGTACAGCGGCACGAGATATTGGGTCGGGATGCCGTTCACGGCCACGTTGACCAGGATGACCATCGTGGTGCTCATCGCATTGGTCGGAAGGACGCCCGTATGACCGGTGATGGAACCGTCCTCCCCGACGCTGAATTCCTTGATTGATACGCGCGAATACTTGTCCGCGAGCTTCATCTTGAGCGTGTCGGCCACGGCAAGGGAACTCCACTGGAAAGCCAGGTTGCCGTCTTCGGTCTCGGGGTTCTGCAGGCCGCTGACCTCGATGCCCTGGGAAAGCATTTCCAGGCTGTTGACATTGCTGCCGGGCTTGAGGGTGACCTTGAAGCGGGCGGTCTGGTTGATCATGGGATTCAGGACGATGTTCTGCACGCCCTGGCTGTTGCTCACGACCTCGATGACCTTGCTCCGGGTCTGCTCGTAGCGCTCGTCGTTGGAATAGAGGTACATGCCGTTGTCCACGCGCATCCGCAGGTCGGAGGCGGAAATCTTGGCGGCCGGGCTGACCATGCGGAACTGATAGAGGCCATCCTTGAGGTAAAGCGGATTGGTGATCCTGTATTCGCCGTCCACCATGTCATCGACGACATAATAGGCATGGCCATCCTCGGTCACGGTATGCGAGGCGATGGGATACAGCGCGTTGTATCCGGCGGAATTCTGGACCACATAGGCGCGGAGGTTCGATTCCTCCCAGTCCGCATCGTTTGCTGGATCGGGATCGGTAATGCCGTCAAGGGCTTTCCTGTAGGTCAGCCACAGCGTAGAACCGATCGGAAGGACGGTCTTGTCGGGTTCGCCGTTGAACCCGTTGTAATGGTAATGGGGATTCCCTTCTTCGCCGGTATCTTCAAGATCGATGGCCCGGGTTGCGGCTCCGCCGGGGAAAGTGCCATAGACATACGGCGCTACCAATATCTGCGTTTCCGCCACCGGCTGCTCGACGATGCCGTTGCAGGCCGGCGAAAGCAGCGCGCCGGAGAGAAGGATAGACAATAGGCTGGAATTCTTCATGGCTCGAAACTATCTGATTTGGATCGGGATGGACACATAGCCGCCGTCCTGCCAACGGGCCGGCTGGCCGATGATCTCGATGTTGTAGGTGTCGAAGACCAGGACGATGTTGTAGGCATCTCCGGCGGAAAGCGCCACCGGGTCCTTGTCCGCATCGACGAAATCGATGTGCACGGGCACGTCCATCTCGGACACGTCGGTGCCGGTACCGATGGTCGGGCCGAAATCGTTCATCCCGTTGGCCAGTTCATACAGGACGTGTACGTCGATTCCGGTGCAGTCTTCTGGCAGCGCGAGATGGGTATAACCCATATTCTGCTTCCTGTCGCTGCCGAGCTGGAAGGACATCGTGAAATTGGCCCTGGGGTCGCTGGACTGGGATGTTCCGTTGGTCGTCCAGAAATTGCCGAAGACGAAATCGTCAATGCCGTCGGTGCCGCCCTTCACTTCGTAGATGCCTTTCGTTTCATTGAATTCCAGGCTCATCGGCGCAAGCGAGCCCGGGAACTGGACCCGTACGAATTTCACGAACTTGCTCATCGTTCCAGACAGCGTCGCCTGGAACGAAAGCCGGGTCTGGGCATGGATGAATTCCAGCGGCTCGGAGATATGGGAACTGTTGGAGCCCGAGACGGAACTGCGTGATGCCAGCACATCCATGACGCCATGCGTATCATCGGGATAGGGTACGTCGGGTGAAGGAATCGTAAACTGGGAATAATCCCCCTCCGTCACGAACGCCAGATAACCGTCCCCCGGCGCCGGGGCGAATCCGGTCGCCTTGACGGCTGCATTGCCGGAAGGATAGGGAACCTTGGTATTGTAGCTGATTTCGGAATAGGCATCCACCCCGTCGTCCGGGGTGCAGGCGAAGAAGTCCGGCTCCCCGGCGGAAGGATTGTTGAAGTTCCCTTCCGTCCAGAAAAGGAAAACGGGCTGCTGGTCGCGGCCGGCGGGTTCGTCGCCGTCCGCGCGCGTCAACAGGCAGGAACGGACACCGATCCCGTCCGGGATGTCCTCCGACGGCTGAACCCCTTTCCCGCAGCCGGCCATCGCCGCCAGTGCGGCGGAAACAAACAGGAATATAGGATTGATTTTCATAGACTTCAGCGGATTAAGGGATTACTTCAACGGTGGTGGAACCGACGAAAGACCAGTCGATGATCCGGGAATTCACGCGGATATAGTCGCGCAGCTCCGCATCGCCCGGAAGGACGACGGTGGGCACACTGACGATATGGTAGGTATTCCTTTCAAGACCGACGGTCTGTCCGGTGCTGCCGGCATAGGTCTGGACGAGGGAAGCATCTTTGGCAGGCGCGTTGATGAATGTCCTGTAGTAGCTGATGCCGTCCTTGTAGGCTACGAATTCTGCCTTGGACCAGCCGGCGGCAATGGCGGCGTCATAGGCGGCCTGGGTATAATAACCTGCGTGGCCGGGGACTTCGTTGGCATAGAACAGGCCTTCGGGAAGGACGGCCTCGGCCTCGGCCCGGCTTCCGAAAAGGGTTTCCTCGCCGAGGTCGGCCGCGTTCGTATGGATCCTGTTCGGGACATAGCGGAAACCGATGCTCAGATACGGGACCGCACCGCGGGCGACATCGTCCATGACCACATATTTGCCATAGACCTTGGGATCATCCACATCGTTCACGGAGAGGCTTTCGAGGCAGTAAATGCCTTCATGATAATGTGTTGCGGCATCAGCTCCGGAAGCCGCTTCGGACTTCATCCTGTTCTCGTCGTATGCAACGGGGTGGCTGGCTCCGGCCTCGGCGGTGAACGGCGTTCCGAAATAGAGGTAACGGCCGTCATGGGCGGTCAGGTCGCTGTCCAGGAAGGAAGTGAACGCATCATGGGTATCGGTACGCTCGAGGAAGGTGCGGCGTCCGGCCGGAGTCAGCACATAGTTGATGTCCTCCAGCGTGCACCAGCCCTTGTAGGCGTCGCCCAGGCGGTCGGAGAAAGTGATCATCCCGGAATCCTGCATCGCAAAGGTAAGCAGCACCTTGCTTACAAGACGCTCGAGGACGATTTTCTTGTCCGCACTGCCGTTGAGGTTATCCTTGCCGGTCAGGTTGAAAAGATAGGGATCGGCCGCATCGGAAGCGGCATCCGGATTCATGACCTTCGTGAACATCGTCATGTTGCAGGCCTTGCCGTCGGTGTCGAAATCCATGACTCCGTCCAGCGCGTCCCGGGCGCTGGAAGCCGTGGAAACGAATGGCTCCCCTGCCGCAAAGGCCTGTATCATGCTTTCGCTCAGGTTGGCGCCGATATAGACGTGCTGCCTCATGCTCAGCGTGCCGGCGAGCGAAACCTCGCAGGAATGGACGGCGGCGTATTTCTCGGCGGCATCGACCGGAAGGGTCTCATACCGCATATCCGTACGGACTTCCTTGCCGCCATTGACCCCCACGAGGATCAAGGTGATGGTGTTGATTTCGTTCTCCCCTTTCTGTCCTGTCAACTGATACGGACCCGCGTCGACGGCCCTGGTCGGGTCGGTCCTGACGGCATCCGGCGCCATGACGGTGAAGGACAGCTGCATGGCTGCCGGCTCCCCTTCGGGAATGGAACCCTTGTCCTGCTGCTTGTCGCATCCCGCCGCCAGCAGGACGGCGGACGCGCAGAGGAAGAAAAGACGGTATATTCTGTTCATTTTCATCGTGCCCTCGGATTAGTTGGAAAGAACGGTATCGCCATGCGTCCAGGTCTGCCAGGATCCGGTCGTCACATCGAACGTCGTGACCTGGAGAATGACCGGTGTGACGAGTCCCTTGAGGACGTACTTCTTCAAGGGGTTGAAAGCCAGGGGCGTCCCGTTGGCATAATTGAGCGCGAGGCTGTTGGTGACGGCGGTGCCCTTGTAGGTCCTGACCAGGGTCAGCTTCAGGTCCGTTGCCGCGCCTGGCATGGTCAGAAGGGTGCAGGTCACCGGCCTGGCCCGGGAAAGCACGGTCCCGGCCGGGAGGGTCAGCGTGGCGGACATCCCGGTGCCGCTGCAGGAATAGGAGGCGGACGTTCCGTCGTAAGTAACAGTGAATGAGCCGGTAAGCGGCGTAGATGTCGAGCTGAGCGTGATGCTGTTCAACGTGACTTCTTCCTCCTCGCCGACCAACTGGAATTCAAAGGCGGTGAAGGCAGGATAGAAATCCAGTTTCACGGCCTCCGCATCGGAACCGCCGGTCGTCACGCTGGCGGCTGCGGTCATGAAGGCATTGTCCATCAGGCCGGGCACGGTCTGCGCGGCGGGCATGGTCAAATGGAATGTCCCGGACAGGCCGGCGTGGGGATCGGTGCCCTCAGGAGACGGATAGACGGAATAGAAACGGTACTCGATACCGGTCTCTCCCCAGACCAGGCCGTTGGGCAGGGCGTTGTCGAGTGTTCCCAGCTCCGGCGTCCCGGGGACGGGCGTCACCGTATAATCCGCCCAATGGATATCGCTGTCATAACGGAGCGGTGTCTGCGGGCAATAGATGCGGAGCTTGTCTCCCTGCAGCCAGTCGATGTGCTGGAAACCGCCGGAAACATCCTCATCCCGATATTGGGTACGTGTCGGGGCATCATCATGGGCGCCGACGGAGAATACGACCGGATCGCCGGTCCTGCGGGAATATTTCCCGTCCGGTGAATCCGGATTCTGCAAGCCGCATCCGGCTGTCAGGAGGATGACGGAGGCGACGGAGCTGAACAAAACGGAATAATTCATACTGCTACTCCTACCAAAAAACTCGCAAATTTATATATATTTTTAAAAAATAACAATATGAAAGTGAAACATGCTTCTGTTCCCGGAACGGCCGGTACGGATGGCCTTTCCTGAGCCGGGTGAAGCGGACTCTGCCGTAAGATTCTGACTATCTTCATTCATTTATAAAATGTAACCGGATCATGCCCATTTTTGCAAAACAAAAATTTATCCATATATTTGTAACAATTAAGAACCGATCCATGAAAAAATCTATCGCTCTATTTTTTGCCGCATTCGCGCTGTCCGGAGCCGGATTCCAGGCGCAGGCCGGCGATTTCCTGAACCACCTGGGTATCGGTACGACGGCCGGAACGGACGCCATCGGTTTCCAGGCGGCCGTCCCGCTCGGGAAGCATGCGGGCTTCCGCGCCGCTTATGTCTCCGGCTGCAATATCGGTTACGACCGCAGTTTCCACGTCGATATGGATGCGAAATGGGATGATAACGATATCAGCATCCATGACGATATCGCGATGCGTGCGACCTTGGTAACCAAGGACTTCCGGGGTATCCTGGACCTGTATCCTTTCAAGAATGCAGGGTTCCACCTCTCACTGGGCGTCTACTGCTCGCTCGGTTCGACCCGTTTCCTCGAAATCGGCAATACTTCCCCGCTTCCCATCCCGGAGGAGGAGTATCACACATCCGGCGTCTCCATCAACGGGCAGTTCGTGACGACCGATGAGCAGGGGCTCATCTCGGCCGGCATCCACTTCCCTTCCGTCCGACCGTATGCCGGCATCGGTTTCGGCCGTCCGGTCCGTTCCGACAGCCGCGTGACCGTAACCTTCGACCTCGGCGCCTGCTATCTGGGCGCTCCCACCCTCCAGCTGACGGACTATTACGGCAAGCCGGTCATCGTGACCAGCGAAGCCGTCCAGGATCTGGACAAGGGCTGGATCGACAAGGTACTGGGCTATGCCAAGTTCTACCCTGTCGTCAATCTCGGACTCCATGTGAGATTGTTCTGACCGATTGCTAATTAAACATTCAATATCATGAAACTTCACCGAATCCTTCTGGCAGGCATGGCCGTTGCGCTCCTTGCCGCCTGCGATCAGCTGTCCAATCCGGACACGCCGCATGTCGTTACCCTTCCCGACCCTGCATTCAAGGGAGTAGCCGAGAAATATGTGATCTATGGAGCGGTTCCTTTCAAAACCATCGAACTGACGGAATCCGGCGACTATATCGCCGTCCAGACGGAAAAGTTCGACCAGCCGGGCGAGAAGCTGGACAAGACCCATGTCGGCACCTATACCGGTTCCGACCACAAATTCTTCCTCAAGGGCCTCGGCGAGCTGGTGGTCAACGAGACCCGTGCCGCTACCGAACTGATCCTTACCCTGGACGACGGCACGGTCATCCGGATGCTTGCGAACGTGGAGGAAGACTCGCTCACGGGATCCTTTGCCGACAACCTCTGCCGTACCTGGAAACCGAAGGAGACCCTGATCCAGGTGATGGGCGATGAAGTTCCCACCTCCCTCGGCGTCGGCCGCATCTTCCCCGGCTGCGATCCTTCCGCCATCGTCGCGTACCTGCGCGAGAATGACATGAAGATTGAAGATGACCTCAGCGGATACAAAGTCGAGACCATCAGCCTGACGGCGAAGGGTACCGTCAAGATCGTCTTTGCCGGTGCCGAACCGTTTATCGGCGAATGGGAGCCGGATCTCGCGACCGGTGAACTCTCCTACAATTTCGGCGATGACAACACCTACGAGGTCATCAGTGAATACGGTACCGGAAAGGGCTCGCTCAGCTTCAATGACAAGGATGAGCTGGTCATCATCCTGGATGCGGTCATCACGGCTACGGACAAGAAATACGCGGCCAAGGTGACGCTTACACTGCAGGCCGTCTAACGGAAAGAAAGGGCGACCGACAAGGTCAACTTGTTGGCGTACAAATGATTGAGTGCAATCCTCTCTGGAGGAATCTGCCTCGTGGAATCCGGATCGAACAGGTCCGGATTTCTGATTGACAGCCGGTAGGAAAGCAGGAAATCGAGCAGGGTGTGGCGGGTCAGCGCGATGCGGTAGCCGGCGCCGAGCCGTCCCAGCACGACGGAGATGTCGCTGATGCTCCAGAAACCCGCTCCCCCTTCGCCGTAGAGGAACCATCCGTCCGTCGTGGAGGACTGCAGGTAATGGGTGGCCCGCAGGGTGACCGGATAGACGCGGTACTGTCTGTCGACGCCTTCGTATCCGGCGTTCAGGGCGAGGCTCCACGTCGGGGAGATTTCGCAGCCGATACTCCCCTGCCAATAGGCATTGATCTTTCCGCCGAAATAGACCTCGCTGCCGTTCATCCGGTAGCCGCCTTCGAGCAGGTAATTGTAGAGATGGATGTCGGCAAGGGTGATGCCGGCCCCCCATTCCATGGCCGCGAACACCTTCCCGCCCCTGCCCGCAAGGGGAAGGGAGGAAAGCAGGAAAGCGAGGATGACGGGCAGGATTCTCCGCATGGCTAAAACTGGTAAAGGAGACGGAGTTCCGGGTAATAGGCGCGGAAATAACCGTTCCGGTAAGACCGCATGATGGGATGCCCGTCGGACCGGCTGTAGTGCAGGCCCATGTCGGCGGAAAATGACAGGACGATACCCACCTTGCGGAGGAAATCGAACATGAGCGACGTGCCCGCCGTCACGCTGCCGGAAAAGCCGAAGACATTGTCGCTGTCGGACACATAACCGAACATCAGGCCGGGACCTGCCATCCAGCTGAGGGTCGTTCCGGTGGCAAGGGCGCCGCGGACGATGACATAATCGGCGGCGACGCGCAGCTGGAGTCCCGGACTGTCGTTCCAGGCGCGGTAAACGCCGTTCATGTCCAGCAGGAGGTCCGCCTGGACGAACGCGGCCTCCCCCGTCCCGACGGAAGAGACACTGCTGATGCCGGTTGCTTTCGGGGAGAAGAAAGCACCCAGCCAGGACCGCCCGGCAGCCGGAACGCTCACGAGGAGCGACAGGAGCAAGGTCCACCGCAGGAATAGGTTCCGTGTACGCATTCTCGATTCAAATTTAGCACATTCCCTGCAATTATGCAAGCTGTTCCTCCGGCGGCCCTGTCCTTTGGCCGTATGGGAAAAAAAACGTAACTTTGTATGCTAGATTGAACTAAAACAAAACCTCATGTCCGTTATTATCAAGGAAGTGCAGAGCAGGAAAGACTTGCGGGACTTTGTCCGGTTCCCGATCCGCCTCTACAAGGATTGCCCGCATTATGTCCCGAACCTGTATCTGGATGAAATGCATGCGCTGACGGAAAAGAATCCGATGACCCGCTACAGCAAGACCGCCAAGTTCCTGGCTTACAAGGACGGCGAGCTCTGCGGCCGTGTCATGGCCATCATCAACGAGATTGCCAACCGGGACTGGAACCATGCCGAAGTGCGCTTCGGATGGATGGATTTCATCGATGACATGGAGGTCTCCCGGAGCCTCATCGAAGCGGTGGTCGCCTTTGGCAAGAAGCATGGCATGACCCAGGTCAGCGGCCCCCTCGGTTTCACGGATTTTGATAACGAAGGCTGCGTCGTGGAAGGGTTCGACGACATCAGTTCCTTCATGCTGAAATACAATTATCCCTATTACGGGAAGCATTTCGAGGCGCTGGGCATGACCAAGGTGAACGACTGGATCGAATACCGGATCTATGTGCCCGACCAGGTGCCCGAGCGGGTAAGCCGCGGCGCCGCCATCGTCGCCGAGCGCTACAACCTCCACATCCGCAAGATCACCAAGCGGGATGTCCGGAAGGAACAGTACGGCCAGAAGATTTTCGACCTGATCAACCGGGCCTACTGCAAGCTCTTCGATTTTACGGTGCTTCCGCAGGAAGTAATTGACAGTTATGTCGATACCTATCTCGGCCTGCTGGATCTCCGCTATGTCACCCTCGTCGAGAACGAGGAGGGCAAACTGATCGCCGTGGGGATTACGATGCCTTCCCTGGCCCATGCGGTCCACAAGTGCCGGGGCTATCTTTTCCCCTTCGGCTGGTGGCACGTCATCAAATCGATGTACCTCAAGCATGAGGAGGCGCTCGAGCTGATGCTCATCGCCGTCGATCCCGAATATGCCAACAAGGGAGTCCACTCGATGCTCTTCAACGAGATCATCCCCAACATCCAGCAGGGCGGTTTCAAGTACGGCGAATCGAACGCCGAGATGGAGACCAACAACAAGGTCCAGAACCTCTGGAACCTGTATCAAAAGGACTTCAAACGCCGTCGCAGGGTCTTTTCCAAGGAAATTTAAGCAGGATGGAGACGACCGGAAGGAATGCCATGCTCCCGCCGTTGCCGGAGCGGATGCGGCCCCGCAGCCTGGACCAGTATGCGGGCCAGCGGCACCTCGTCGGCGAGGGGTGCATCCTCCGCAACATGATCGAGAGCGGCAACCTGTCCTCCTTCATCCTCTGGGGTCCTCCCGGCGTCGGGAAGACGACCCTCGCCCACATCATTGCCGAGACGCAGCAGCGGGAGTTCTACACCCTTTCCGCCATCGCGGCGGGCGTCAAGGATGTCCGCGAGGTCATCGACAAGGCGAAAGGCGCCGGCCTGTTCCGGGCCAAGGGGGCGCCGGTCCTGTTCATCGATGAGATCCACCGCTTCAACAAGGCCCAGCAGGACGCGCTCCTCGGGGCGGTCGAAGCGGGCATCGTCATCCTCATAGGCGCGACGACGGAGAATCCTTCCTTCGAGGTCATCACTCCCCTGCTGTCCCGCTGCCAGGTGTTTGTCCTGAAGTCACTTGAAGTGGCTGACCTGCAGTTTCTCCTCGATCGTTCCCTGCGGGAGGATTCCTACCTGAAGCAGCTGGATATCCGGGTTGAGGAGACGGAAGCGCTCTTCCGCTACAGCGGCGGAGACGCGCGGAAACTCCTGAACGTGTTGGAGATCGTGGTGGACTCCTTCGCCGGCCGCTCCCCCATCGTTATTGACAACCAGACGGTTACGTCCTGCATCCAGGAGAATATGGCCATCTATGACAAGGACGGAGATATGCACTACGACATCATCTCCGCCTTCATCAAGAGCATCCGCGGGTCCGACCCGAATGCGGCCATCTACTATCTGGCCCGGATGCTGGACGGCGGAGAGGATCCGAAGTTCATCGCCCGGCGGCTCTGTATCTCCGCCTCCGAGGACATCGGCCTGGCGAATCCCAATGCCCTCCTGCTGGCCAACGCCTGTTTCGACGTCGTGGACAGGATCGGGATGCCCGAGGGGCGCATCCCCCTGGCGGAGTGTACGGTCTATCTGGCCTCATCTCCCAAGAGCAACGCATCTTACCTCGCTGTCGATGCGGCGCTGGAACTGGTGCGGAAGACGGGCAACCTCTCCGTTCCCCTGCCGATCCGGAACGCCCCGACATCCCTGATGAAGGAACTCGGGTACAGCGACGGCTACAAGTATTCCCATGATTTCCCGGGCCATTTCGTCGACCAGGAATTCCTGCCCGCGGAAATCGCCGGGACCGTCTTCTACCACCCGCAGGACAACCGGCACGAAAACGTGCTGCGTGCCTATCTGGAGGCCTGCTGGCCGGGGAAATACTATCCCGGGAAAGATCAGAAAGGATAGCCTACGCCGAAGTGAACGGCGTAATTGCCGCCTCGGAACCAGTCCGCCGGCTTCACCCAACGGTCACCCGCCTCGCGGGCTGGATCGTGTGCCCGGATGCCCAGGTCCAGCCGCACGAGGATGATGTCGAAATCCAGGCGGAGTCCGAGTCCCCAGTCTGCGGCCAGGTTGCCGGGCAGGCCGGCGAGGCTGCTTCCGGTCTCCAGCGGATCCCGCAGGTCCCAGACATTGCCGACCTCGGCGAACACGGCCCCGTCGAATTTCCAGAAAAGCGGGAAGCGCAGTTCGGCATCCGCCTCCAGCTTGACCTCGCCGGTCTGGTTGGGAATGATAAAGAAATCAATGAGTTCCTGGCTGCCGGGGCCCAGTGTGCGGGCCTGCCAGCCGCGCATGCTGTTGGCGCCTCCGGCGTAGAAAGCCTTTTCAAAAGGCAGGGCCGCCGAATTGCCGTAGGCATAGCCGATGCCGCCGAGGAGGCGGAACGCGAGGGCGGCGCTGTCGCCGAACAGCGAGAAGGTCCGTCCCAGCTGGAACTCTCCGCGGACATACTGGGTATAGGGCGTGCCCCAGATCAGCCGCTTGCCGAATTCGTCCGTCTTCATGCCGCGGTTGAACAGGCTCAGGACGTTGCCGGACAGGTCGATGCCGAGCCGGTAGTAATGGTAGCTTCCCTTCGGGCTGATGGAATTGTCGGTCGTATAGTAGAGCATCGCGCCCAGGCCGGCGTCGAAGTGGCTCTGGTAGGCGTTCCAGAGGAAAGGATCCTGGAAAATGGACTCTTCGAAATCCGGGTTGATGTCGAACATCCGGACGATACCGAGCTGGACCGGGGAGAATTGGAAAAAGAAGCGCTGGTCCACCGAGCCGCTGTAGCCGAAGGCGGCGGAGATGGTCGTACGGGTGTATTCCGGGCGGTTCTGGTAGTTGAAGGCGGTCGTGACATCCGTCCGGGGAATGGCGGTTCCCGTAAAGAGGCGGTTCGGCAGGCCGATGAACTGCGGGAAACTGACACCCGAGGAGAAGGTGAATTCCGTCGAGCGGACATCTTCTCGGGGCTTGAACTGGAAATTCCCTTTCAGGCCGATGTTCAGCCGTTCTCCGCCGTGGAAGATATTCTTATGGAAGTAACTGAGCTGCGGGGAAATACCCATCAGTCCGGTGGAATTGGTCGAAGCCTCCAGGTTGATTTTGAAGCCTTGCAGGCGCGAGTGGCGGAGGTCGATCCGGCAGTCGACCAGGGCGCTGTCCCGCTGGTCCATCTGGATATTGACCCCGTTGAAGACATGGAGGGCGGACAGGCGGGCGTAGGTCCGGTTGACGGCGGATTCATCATAATACTGCCCCGGGCGCAGGATGTTCAGGTTTTCCAGCGCGGACGGGCGGATCCGCAGGTTCCTGTCATAGGAAATCAGCACGTCGCCGAGCTGGTATTTCCGGATTGGAACGGCACTCTGCTCGCTTGTGTTGCGGGCATACTCCCGGATGGACATCGTCAGGGCGGCCTTGCCCGGCTCGGTCAGCGTGTCGGCGACAAAGAAATACTGGGTCTTGGAGAACCCGTAATACCCCTTCGTCCGGAAATACTGGGCCGAGCGTTCCGATTCGGCCTCCAGGTCGGCGGCGGCGAGGAACTGTCCCGGCTTGATGGTCACCCTGTCGCGGTCCGCTTCAAAATCCGTACGGAATTCCTCCGAGTTCGGAAGGTCGAACCGGAGCGAACTGACAGGATAACGCTTGCCGAGGGTAACGTGGTAAGTAACATTCACTTCCCGCTTGTGGACCCGGACCTCGCTCTTGACGGCGGAACCATAGTAACCGATGTACTCGAGGTGGTTGAGCATGTTGTTGATGGACGCCTCGACCATGTTCGGGTCATAGACGACCGGCGCCTGTCCAATCCGCTGCAGGAACTGCCCCATCCAGTCCTTCGGATCCTGTCCACCCCAGTTGTAGATGGTCAGGAAGGGATTCCAGCCGAAGAGGATGGAGGAGTTCGGTTTCTGGCGGATATAGGTCTGGAGTTCCCGGGTGTTGAAGGAGCGGTCGTTGACCTCGATCTTGTTCCTGGCCAGCCGGAATTCCCCGTCATGGAGGGAACGGGTCGTGCTGCAGGCCGGCAGCAGGAGGGCGGCCAGCAGCAGGCAGGAGAGGATATTCCGACTTGCATTCATCAGGCACAAATTTAACAAAAAACGCCGAATAATCGCGATTTCCTTCTTATCTTTGCGCCATGACCCTGTCCCATGCCGAAATCAAGCGCCTGAAGAGCCTCTCCGTCAAGAAGTACCGGGATGCTTCCGGCCTGTTTACCGTCGAAGGCGCGAAACTCGTGGAGGAAGCGCTCCGTTCCCGTTTTACCGTCGAGCAGGTCGTCCGGCGGGATGAAATCGGCGAAGAGGCGATGGCCCGTATCACCGCCCTCTCCTCCCCTTCCCCCGTGCTGGCCGTCGTGCGGCAGCCTGCAGACCTCGTTCTGGACGATGCCCGGATCCCCTCCAGGGGCCTTTTCCTGGCACTGGATGCCATCCGGGACCCCGGCAACCTCGGCACGATCCTCCGCATCGCCGACTGGTTCGGCATCGACGCCGTTTACGCCTCCCCCGATACGGTCGATGTGTTCAATCCCAAGGTCGTGCAGGCGACGATGGGCGCCATTTTCCGCGTCCGCTTCCATTATACGGACCTTGTGGCGCTGTCCCGAGCCGCCGTCGCCCAAGGCGGGGCCGTGTATGGGACTTTCCTGGACGGGAAGGACCTGTATCAGAAAGCGTTGTCGGATGGGACGCAGGCCCCGTCCCTCATCGTGATCGGCAATGAATCCAGGGGCATATCCCCCGCCGTCGCCGCCCTCGTGACGGAGCGTCTTTTCATTCCGCCCTATCCCGTCGACGAGCCGGGCAGCGAATCGCTCAACGCGGCTGTCGCCACGGCGGTCACCGTCGCGGAATTCCGGCGCAGGACCCGCTAGAGGGTCATTGCGACATAGTCGGAGGCCCCGACGGAAAACCGGCAGGTACTGCTTTTTTTCTCCAGACCCAGGTAAACGAAAGCCTCGTCCGGGATGACGATTTCGCCCGAGCAGGGCGCTGGTGCGAAGTTGGCGACGACAAGGAAGCATTCCTCTCCGTCGCAGCGGAGGAAGGCGAAAAGGGATCCGCGGTCAAACCCGTCCGGCTGGCAATAGCCGAGATCGAAGGTCTTGCCCTCCCGGAATGCCGGATACTGCGCCAGGCGGAGCGCGTCAACATACCGCCGGAGGATGCCCCGTTCTGATTCCGTAAGGACCGGATTTCCATGAAGTTCCGCATACAGATGCTGGAGGGAGGCCACTTTCCACCAGTCGAAAATCGAGGTGCGGCCGTTGACGCCGCTGAACGGTTCATTATCCATGCCGCGTTCGCCGATTTCCTGTCCGGCGTACAGGAGGAAGGACGCGTCGTTGAACAGGAGGGAAACGGCCAGGAGCGGAAAAGCCCTGGCGGCATCCCCGAGGAAGAAGTCCGAGGCGAGCCGCTGCTCGTCGTGGTTCTCCAGGAAATTGAGCATCCGGGGCTGCAGGTCCCCGAGCGACTGCCAGACGCCTGTGACGGCGGAAGCCGGCAGGTGGTGTGCAGCGATGGCGCGGAGGGTGTCGTAGAGGCCGGATTTGTCATAGAGCAGGTCGAATCCGACCTCCTCTATGTATTTGCGGTACAGTTCCTTCTGATAGACTTCCGCAATGAAGCAGACCTGGGGGAATTCATCCCGGATCCGGCGGATCAGCCACGTGAAGAAAGCCGGCGGGACCAGCTCGACCATGTCGCAGCGGAATCCGTCAACGCCCAGGGCGGCCCAGAAACGGACGATGTCATACATCCGGTCCCAGGTCCGCGTGTGAAAGTCGCAGTAGTTCAGCCGGACGGTTTCCCACCAGTCGTTCATGCTCGGGGACGGCGAGAAACAGTTCCCGGACGCCCGGGCCGGCTCTTCCCGGTAATCCGTATCGAAAGGCAGGCGGAGGGCTTCGCCGGGATAATAATAGAAATCGTTATCTTCGCGCCAGTGGACGGACGGGTCGTCCCCGTCTCCGAGGGAGGCTTTTCCGGGCATCCGGGTATGGTAGTCGCGCGCGACGTGGTTCGGCACGAAATCGATGACAACGCGGAGTCCGGCGGCATGCGTCCGTTTCACCAAGTCCTTGAACTCGGACATCCTTTCGTCCGGATTATCAGCCAGATACGGATTGACGTCATAATAGTCGGTAATGGCATACGGCGAGCCGGCTTCGCCCTTGACGACCGGGGATGGCGTGCAGCCGCCGTCCGCCTTTTTCGTGGCATGGCGGATGATGCCCGTGAACCAGATATCGGTCATGCCGAGGCCTTTCACATAGGAAAGGGACGCCTCGTCGAAGGAGGAGAAACGACCCTCCCCCCAGAGGCGGGGCAGAACCTGGTAGATCCTTCTTTTCATTCTTCCGGCGGATTGTGCTTCCCGGTCGTGTCCCGCAGTTCCCCGACCCAGACTTTGAGGGAATCGATCTGCTTCTGCAGGCGGAAGATCTCCCGGTCCTTCCGTTCGATCTGGAGAGCCACCTTGGCGGAATATTCGTCCAGGACGCCCTGCATCTCCATGGCCGTCAGGCCGAAGGCATGGTCGGAGATGGAAATCTGTTTCTCCTTGATTCCCAGTTTCTTCGCTGATTCCTGCAAGGTCCGTTTCGATGCCTCGTCCAGCAGGCCGGCCGTCCGGATCTCGACGTTGCGGTGGCGGCCGGAATGGACGGTGTAATCGTAGATATAGGCCTTGCCGACGACCCGGTTCCCTTCGACCAGCTGGGCCACCTTCCGCTCGAAATTATTGTCCCGGATCAGGATGACGGCCGTCCACAGGCTCGGGACGATGAAGGCGATGAACAGGGCGGTCATCGCACGTCTGCGCCGGTCGCCGATCTCGCCGGCTCCTTCCATGCTCCTGAATCGGAGATACTTGACCATCATGTAGTTGGCCAGGACGATGAACACGCCGTTGATCAAGAACAGGTAGAGGGCGCCGAAGAAATAATGGGCATTCAGGTGGGCAAGCCCGTAACCGGCCGTGCACAGGGGCGGCATGATGGCCGTCGCGATCGCAACGCCGGCAAGCACGGTCCCCTTTTCCTTCCGGCAGTTCTCGAGGATGCCCGCCAGTCCGCCGAAAAAGGCGATGAACACGTCGTAGATCGTGGGGCTGGTGCGGGCGGCCAGCTCCGTGGCGTTGTTCAGCCTGAGCGGGGATATCAGGAAATAGAGCGTGGAAACGAGGAGGCTGATGACGAACATCACGAGGAAATTCCGGAATGCGTTCTTCAGCAGTTCCGCGTCGTTCGTGCCGAGGGAAAGCCCGATGCCGATGATCGGCCCCATCAGCGGGGAGATCAGCATCGCGCCGATGATGACGGCGGTCGAGTTGACATTCAGGCCCACCGAGGCGATGATGATCGAGAAGGCCAGGATCCATACGTTCGGCCCCCGGAACCAGATCCCCCTGCGGATCTGCTCCGCGGCGGCATCCGTGTCAATGTCGTTCCGGATGTCGGCGAGGCGCTTGAGGTAGCGCCAGAACAGTTCGGGCATCGTCTTGAGTTCCATGGCATTCTCCCTTCCGGATGCAAAAGTAGCAAGAAAAACGGGCACTTCCAAGCGGAAGCACCCGTCCTTCAAAGCGTTTCACTGCGGAACTAGTTCTTTTTCACGAGTTTGCCCAGGCGGGCCGTCACGGTCACATCCGCCGACGAATAGATGAGGTAGTTCTTGCCGGTGATGGTGAACTGCGGATAGAGCACGAAGTCGTAGCCAGGGTTCTTTTCCAGCAGGTCGTGGATGGCGACTGACTTGTCCAGGGAGGACAGGAAGCCGATCATGGCCACATCCGTTCCGACGACGGAGGCGCTGAAGTCTCCCGAATGGGCATTGAAAATCTCCGCGAAGTTGATGCCCAGGATCTTCGTGACATGGACGGTGGCCGAAACGGGCTCGGAAAGCGTGTAATCGGCGGAGTTCAGTTCAAAGAGGACGCTGGGATGGCGTGCGGAACGGTAGGACGAGGAGCAGCTTGTTGCAAAGACGGCTGCAGCCAGCAGGAGGATGGGAATGATTTTTTTCATATGATTACCAATTAAGGATTTTCTTGAAGTCATAGGCGGCGGGATCGGCGACGTACTTCTTCGCAGCCTCGTAGTCGGCCTCGGTGATGTAGTGGCAGATGTGGCCGTAGTAGTTGCGGGAAGTACCGCCCTCGATGTTGACGCGGCGCGGGGGGATCTTGCCGTCAGCACCCTGGAGGTCCTTGAGGTAGAGCGGCCTGGCGTTGCCGAAGGCATCGACATAGACCATGCAGCCCGTCTCACCGGCGGCGAAAAGCTCGTAGGCGCCCATCGCGAGTTCGGAGCAGTAGGTCAGGTCATAGGCGACCGGATCCTGGCAGCGGACGTCGTAGCCGATTTCGACCGGACGGGTCTTGACTTTGATGCCGATCTTCTTGAACTCCTTCTCGAGGATGTCGTTGAACAGGACGGCCTTGGAGATCTTGCCGAGTTCCGGATGGCCGTGCTCGTCGTAGGTCATGCTGACGCCGGCGTTCTTGATTTCCTGGGGATCCAGGTCGTGGAAGACGCCTTCCGCGACGACGACGGTGCCGTACGGGATGCCGAGGAGCTTGCGCTTGAGGATGGCGGAAAGGGCCAGCTTGACGATCTTGTCGAGGCAGATCTCCGTCTTGTTGAACATTTCGGGGATGATGGTCATCGGGCAGTGCGTGGCCTCGCCGATACCGAGGGCGAGGTGGCCGGCGCTGCGGCCCATGGCGCTGATGATCAGCCAGTTCCCGGAAGTGCGTGCATCTTCATAGACGGTGCGGGCCAGGTGGGCGCCCTCGTTCTTGGCGGAGTTGAAGCCGAAGGTCGGGGCGTTGTCCGGCAGCGGGAGGTCGTTGTCGATGGTCTTCGGGACGTGGATGTTGCGGATCGGGTAGTGCTTCGCCTCGAGGAACTTGGCGATGCGGTTGGCCGTGGAGGCGGTGTCGTCGCCGCCGACCGTGACGAGGAGCTTGATGTTGTTCTCCTGGAAGAGGCCGAGGTTGAAGTTCTCCTCGAAGTCCTGGTCCGTCGGTTTGAAACGGCTCATCTGCAGGTAGGAACCGCCGCGGTTGAAGTAGGCGTCCGCCTTGAAGAAGTCGATATCCTCCGTGCGGGGCGCTTTCGAGAACAGGCCGCTGTATCCGCCGTGCAGGCCGATGACGCGATAACCGTTGGAGAGGAAAGTCTTGGCGACCGAGAACACGACCGTGTTCATGCCCGGAGCGGGACCGCCGCCGCAGAGGATGATGATGGAATCTTTCATTTTGCTATGAATTAATGATACTCTTTCTTTTCACGCTGCAAATGTAAGAAAACTTCGGCAGAAATCATTATATTTGTAAATTGAATATGCAGCTACGGAAAATGGATTATACGGAGGCGAAACAGCGTATCGGACAACTCAGGGATGTCCTTCGGGAGAACAGCCGCAGGTATTACGTGGACAATGCCCCCACGATGAGCGACCAGGACTATGACTTCCTGATGCACGAACTGGAGGCGCTGGAGGCGCAGTATCCGGAGCTCCTGACCCCGGACTCCCCCACCCAGCGCGTCGGCAGCGACATCGACGCTCCGGCCGGAACCAACGCCGAGGTCAATGTCCGCAACGATTTCGCCAAGGTGCCCCACCGTTATCCGATGCTTTCGCTCGGGAATACGTACAACATCGCGGAAATCGAGGAGTTTGCCGCCCGGGCGGAGAAGACCCTGGATACGGCCTTCACGTACAGTTGCGAACTGAAATTCGACGGCACGGCCATCTGCCTGACCTATCGGAACGGCCGGCTGCTCCGTGCGCTCACGCGCGGCGACGGGGTCGTCGGCGACGATGTGACGGAGAATGTCCGGCATATCTCCGCGATTCCCGGGCGGCTTTCCGGATCCGGTTATCCGGAAGAGTTCGAGATCCGGGGCGAAATCCTGATGCCGTATGCCTCCTTCGAACGGCTCAATGCCGAGCGGGAAGAAATTGGCGAGCAGCCTTTTGCCAATCCGCGCAACGCCGCTTCCGGTTCCCTGAAACTGCTCGATCCCGAGGAGGTGGGCCGGCGGGGGCTGACGTGCACCCTCTACCACATCCCGAGCGGCAGCGTGGATTTCCCGACCCACGACGATGCGCTCCGCGCCGCGGCCTCCTGGGGCCTCCCGGTCTCCCCCGAGCGGCGCATCTGCCATGATATCGGGGAGATCGAAGCCTATATCTCCCATTGGGATACCGCCCGGAAGCAGCTCCCCTTCGCCACGGACGGGATCGTCATCAAGATCAATGAGATGGCCTCCCAGCGGGCGCTCGGCTATACGGCCAAGTCGCCGCGCTGGGCCGTCGCCTACAAATACAAGGCGGAGCAGGCGCTCACGCCTGTGCTCGGCATCGATTATCAGGTCGGCCGCACCGGGGCGGTGACGCCGGTCGCCAACCTGGAGCCGGTGCAGCTCTCCGGCACCGTCGTCCGGCGCGCCACGCTCAACAACGCCGACTGGATGACCCAGCTCGACATCCGCATCGGCGATTATGTCTATGTGGAGAAAGGCGGGGAAATCATCCCGAAAATCACGGGCGTGGACCTTTCGAAACGGGCCCCTGACGCGCCCCGTCCCGCATTCCCGACCCATTGCCCCGACTGCGGGGCTCCGCTGGTGCGCCCCGAGGGCGAGGCCCGCTGGTTCTGTTCCAATCCGGACGGGTGTCCGACCCAGATCAAGGGAAAGCTGGTCCATTTCCTCAGCCGCAAGGCGATGAATGTGCTTGCCGGCGACGCGACGGTGGACCAGATGTATGAACTGAACCTCGTCCGCACGCCGGCGGATTTCTACGACCTCCGGCTCGGGCAGCTGCTGATGCTGGACGGCTGGAAGGAAAAGTCCGCCACCCGTTTCCTGGAGAGTCTCGGCGCTTCCCGCCAGGTCCCGTTCGAGCGGGTGCTCTATGCCATCGGGATCCGTCATGTCGGCGAGCAGACCGCCAAGGACATCGCCCGGCATTTCGGTTCCATGGACCGGGTCGCGGAGGCGACGAAGGAGCAATTGCTTGACATTCCGGAAGTGGGCGAAGTGATCGCCGACAGCGTGTACGGCTATTTCCAAGAGGAGCGTCACCGCGCGGAAATCCGCCGGCTCGCGGAAGCCGGGCTCCGGATGGCCGTGGAAACGGACGGGGATGCCGGCTCCGACGCCCTTGCCGGCAAGACCATCGTCATCAGCGGCAATTTCTCGATTTCCCGGGAGGAGATGAAAGCGCTCGTCGAGCGCCACGGCGGCCGGAACAGCGGCTCCGTCAGCGGGAAGACGGATTTCCTGCTCGCCGGGGAGAAGCCCGGACCGGAAAAGCTGAAAAAGGCCGCCTCCCTGGGCGTTCCCGTCATTGACGAGGCCGCTTTCATGGCCATGCTCCCCGCTGATGATCAAGTTGTTCCGCCGTCTGCATCGGATATGCAGCTGAGTTTGTTCTGATCCGGGATGAAATTCTTCGAGCGCATTAAGAAAGGAATCGCCGTCCGCATCCGCTGGGTCCGGATCCTGACCAGCCGGGTCGTGCGGTTCATCACCATCGACATGTGGCGGATGAACGCCGACGACCTGGAGCACCGGAAGGCCCGCCTGCTCAAGGATGCGAAGGTGGCGGTCCTCACGTTCAATACGTTCTCCAACCAGAAGATCGGTTTCCAGGCCACGGCGCTCAGCTACCAGAGCGTGATGTCCATCGTCCCCTTCCTCGCCATCGCCTTCTATCTGACGGGCGGGCTGGGCCTTTCGGACAAGCTGAGCGCGTTCCTCTATGCCAACATCAGCAATGAACGCCTGATCAACAGCCTGATGGATGCGGCCGACAACATCCTGAAAACCGCCCAGTCCGGCCTCTTCGGACTCATCTCCATGCTGGCTTTCCTCTGGATCGTCATCTGGCTGATGATCAGCGTCCGGCGGGTTTTCAACAACGTCTGGCAGGTGGAGCGGGAACTGAAATTCTTCCGGATGTTCGGCATCAGCCTCGGCATCCTCATCCTGTCCCCGTTCGTCATCCTGCTCTTCTTCTCGGGCTCCATCGTCTATACCCATGTGCTGGACCTCGCCGTCCCGAGCCGGGTGGCGTTTTCCGAGCATATCAAGTCATTCCTGGCCTGGGTGATCTATGCCGGCGCGGCGGTGATGATCCTCTCGGCCATGTACAAGTACATCCCGGGGACGAAGGTCCATTACCGGCAGGCCCTGAAAGCCGCGCTGATCGCCGGGCCGGTATTCATGGTCCTGCAGTACCTGTACCTGGAGACGCAGGTGATGGTCACCCGGGTGAGCACGGTTTACGGTGTGCTCGCCGCGCTGCCGCTCTTCCTGACCTACCTGAACCTGGGATGGACCATCGTCCTGTATGGGGCGGAGCTGTCCTATGCCTACCAGAATGTGGACAAATATACGATTGAACAGATCGAACGGATGAACGCGGAGGCCGTCGAGGAGAAAAAACGGAAAAGGAGGGAAGTCTTATGAGTTTTTCAGTATTTACCGCCGAAGACTACGCGGCCATCGAGCGGGATTATGCCGTCCTGAAGGAAGCGGCTGCCCGGCGCTGTGCCGACGCGGAAGAACTGGCCGTTGTCCAGAAGGCGTTTGAGTTTGCGAACGAAGCCCACAAAAACGTGCGCCGGCGCAGCGGCGAGCCCTATATCCTGCACCCGATCGCCGTGGCGCAGATCGTCGTCAGCGACATCGGTCTCGGTTACAAGTCCATTTCCGCAGCCCTGCTGCATGATGTCGTGGAGGACACCGATTATACGGTGGACGACCTCCGTAACCTGTTCGGGGAAAAGATCGCTTCCCTGGTGGACGGCCTGACGAAGATCAAGACCGTCCTCGACAACGAAGACAAGAACAAGCAGAGCGACATCTATTCCCAGAGTCTCCAGGCGGAGAATTTCAAGCGGATCCTCCTGACCCTCGGCGACGATGTCCGCGTCGTCCTGATCAAGCTCGCCGACCGGCTCCACAACTGCCGTACCATCGAGTACATGCCGGAGCACAAGCGCGACAAGATCCTCAGCGAGACGATGTACATCTTCATCCCGCTCGCCCATCGGCTCGGCCTGTTCGGGGTCAAGTCGGAGATGGAGAATATCTGGCTGCGCTTCAAGGAACCGGATGCCTATCAGCGGATTACGACCAGGATTCAGCAGAATGTCGTGGAGAAGGAGGAGGAAATCAACGCCTTCATCTATCCGATCGAGAAGGCGCTGCGGGAAGCCGGCTTCGATTTCGTCATCCGCAAGCGGATCAAGACGCCCTATTCGGTCTGGCACAAGATGCAGGTGAAACGGATTCCCTTCGAGGAGGTGTACGACCTGTATGCCGTCCGGATCGTGTTCACGCCGGATCCGGCGAAGACTGAGTCCGAGCGGGACCAGTGCTACCACATCTTCTCGATCATTACCGGGGAATACCGCTTTAAGCAGGACCGGATCCGGGACTGGGTCAAGCATCCGAAAGCCAATGGCTATGAGGCGCTTCACTGTACGGTCCTCTCCCCCAACGGCATGTGGATCGAGGTCCAGATCCGCTCGAAGCGGATGGACGACATCGCCGAAAAGGGCATCGCGGCGCACTGGTCCTACAAGCAGAGCGGCTACATCAGCGAGAATGACAGCGAGATGGACAAGTGGCTGGTGCAGATCAAGGACATCCTGGTCAATCCGGACGTCAACGCCCTGGAACTGCTCGACATCATCCACAACGACCTGACCAGTTCGACGATCGTGGTCTTTACGCCCCGGGGCGAGCAGAAGACCATCATGAAGGGGGCGACGGCCCTCGACTTCGCGTTCCAGATCCATACGGAAATCGGCTGCAAGGCCATCGCCGCGAAGGTGAACATGCGGCTGGTCCCCCTGAGCCATGTCCTGAAAACGGGCGACCAGGTGGAGATCATCACGGCGGAGAACGAGCATCCCAAGCAGGAATGGCTCCAGTTCCTCCAGACGCGGCGGGCCAAGTCCGTGGTAATGGACTATTTCCGCAGCAACCGCGCGCAGACCGTCAGCTTCGGCCGGCATATCCTCGAGGAGCAGCTGCAGTCCCTGGGGTACACGCTGGACGACAAATTGAAGAAGACCCTCATAAAGGCCTATGGCGTCACTTCGGAGGACGACCTTTTCCTCCGGATCGGCCTCGGGACGCTGAAACTGAACAATCTCTCCGAGATCCTGCGCAAGGACAGTGAAGGAACGAGCCTGCTGCGGCGTTTCTTCCGGCGTGACCCGAAGGAATCCGGCTCTCCGGCGGAGCGGATCATCCTCGGACGGGACGGCGGGACGAAATACATCATCGCATCCTGCTGCCATCCGATTCCGGGCGATCCGGTCGTCGGCTTCCGCGGCCCGGACGGGGCGGTCACGGTGCATAAGAAGAGCTGCGCCGTCGCCGAGGAACTCGCCTCCACGCACGGGGACTGGGTCGTCGTGCCGAAGTGGGAGGAATCGGTCGAGGACAACTCCTTCCCCGTCCGCCTCTCCCTCCAGGGCCTGGATCGGGTCGGCCTGCTGAACGAGATTTCACGCTATATCTCGCTGGTGATGGGCATCAACATCCGGCGGCTGACCCTCGCTTCCGACGGCGGCATTTTCGAAGGGTTCATCGATTTCTATGTCAGCAGCCGGGACGTGCTTGACAAAATGATCCGGAAGCTCTCGGGCATCGAGGGCATCCAGAGTGTTGTGAGGACAGATCTATGAAACGGTTTATATCCAAATACTTCCCGTTGATTCCGGCGGGACTGGTCGTGGGGGTCATGCTCTTTTCACATGGCTGCGCCAATACGACGCAGGCCCCGACCGGCGGACCGAAGGACACCATTCCTCCGGTCCTGAACATCCTGAAGATGAAGCCCTCGCAGGGGGCGGTCAACGTGCCCACGCACAAGACCCGGCTCGAATTCCCCTTCAATGAATATGTGACGGTCAAGGAGCGGAAGAACATCTACCTGTCCCCTCCCCAGGAGAAACAGCCGAAGGCCCGCCTGAGCGGCCGTTCCGTCATCGTGGAGTTCGAGTCCGACCTGGACAGCAACACCACCTATACGCTCGACCTGACCGGCGCGATCGGGGACAACAACGAGGGCAACATGTTCCCGGGTTATACCCTGGTTTTCTCGACCGGGGAGCGGATCGATTCGATGGGCATGACGGGGCTTGTGCAGTACAGCACGGACCTGAAACCGGCCAAGGGGGTGACCGTGCTCCTCTACAAGGACCATTCGGACTCCGCCGTCTTCCTCAAGCGACCGGTTGCCGCCACCAAGACGGATGAATGGGGCTTTTTCAGCATCCGGAACATCCAGGACACCCTCTACCGGGTCTATGCCATCCGGGATGAGAACGGCAACAATATGTATGATCCCGACAATGAGCAGGTTGCGTTCCTGGATACGCTTTACCGGCCCACGCGGGTCGTGACGGACACCCTGTATGAATTCCTCAAGTTCGACATGAAGGATACGGCGGCCTGCATGGCCCGCAAGGCGGACATCGAGCTGAACATGTTCCGGGAGAAACCGTCCAAGCAGTTCATTGTCAAGAAGGAACGGGTCGGCGACCGGACGGCGTACATCACCTTCATGGCGCCGAATGCCAAGATCAACCGGATGAAGATCCGGGGACTGCCCACCAAGCAGCTGATCACCCAGTTCAACGTCCAGAAGGACAGTCTGGAAATCTGGGTCAACGACCAGCGGAAGCAGATGCCCGACACCCTTTTCTTCCAGATCAACTACGACAAGACGGATTCCCTCGGCAACCTGGTCCCGACGAACGAAATGGTGCGGCTGGCCCTCGACCAGAAGGCCCGTGCCGAGGCCGCCAAGGGGGCGAGAAAGAAACTCTCCCACGAGGATACCATTGCGGCCTATACCACTTCCGTTTCTCCGGAAACGGTTGAGCAGTACGGCTTTACCATCGAATTCAAGTATCCGCTGATCCAGGACGGCTTCAAGAAACTGGAGCTCCGTTCGATCAATCCGCGTCAGCAGGAGCAGGATGAAAGGTACAGGGTCGTGAAGGACAGCACCAACCTGCGCCGCTATACCGTCATGCCGGTCGAGAAGTTCCTGGAGGGATACGAGTACACCCTGAAGATCCCCTACCGACAGTTCCGGGATATCAACGGCTTCTACAACGACAGCACCGTCATGAAGGTCAGCCTGCCGAAGGACGAGACCCTCAGCACGCTCAGCCTGGTCCTCAAGGGCGTCCACAACGAATACATCGTGGACCTGCTGACTGAAAAGCGGGACAAGGTGATCCGCGGGTTCCATATCTCGAAGGACGGGACCCTGGTCTTCCCCTATGTCAAGGCCGGCAAATACTGCATCCGCATCACGGAAGACATCAACCGGAACGGCATCGTGGACACGGGCGTCCTCCTGGAGCACAAGCAGCCCGAGAAGGTCCGTTTCTTCAAGATCGAGGATTCGTTCCTCATCGAGATCCCCGAGAAGACGGAGCTGGAACAGGAAATCAACTTAAAGGAACTCTTCCGATGAAAAGGATGATGACCCTCTTGACGGCCCTGCTGCTGGCGGGGACCGGTTGGGCCCAGACGCGGATCCAGGGACAGCCCGTGCGGCAGAACGCCCCTGTAGAAGTCACCGTCAAGCCCGTCATAGATACGAGTTTCTTTACGCTTCCCGCCGAGGTCACGGATGCGTACCTGGATTCCATCGGGACCCGTTTCGACCGACCGATCAATGATTACGTGCTCTTCGGCGTCCACGGCGGCGCAGCGTTCAACCACACCTATTTCAATCCCCCGTGGGAGGCGAAGTTCCATACGCATCTTCCCGTCTTCGGGGCGAGCGTGACCATCCACGGGAAACTGTTCGGTTTCATGCCCTATTTCGGCCTGGAAATCGGCGTGCAGCACACCTACGAGGGCTTCCAGTTCAAGGAAAACAAGGAAACCAAGATCACGCGGAACCTGGAGGGGGTTGAAAACATGGTGATGGACGTGTGGGAGGTCCCCTTCCTGATGGCCGGCCATGCGGACATCGGCGAGAACTTCAAGCTGCTCGCCAAGGTCGGGATCTTCGGCGGTTACCGGACCAGCGTGACGCGGACGGGGCCGTTCACCGAATCGACCCGGTACAAGATCCGGGAAGAGGTCTATTCCCCCTGGGAGTACCGGGAGTCCTTCCGCGATTTCGACCTGCGCTGGACCTACGGCCTGGAGGGCGGCGTCGGCATGGGCCTCATGTTCTCTCCCTTTGAATTCCACGTCAATGCGCTGGTCAAATGGGGCTGGGGTTCCTTCTATCGCCCCGATTATTACAATGACTATTATTACCGCTTCGGCTATCCGCTCGACCTGATGGTGACGGCGGGGATCTATTATCAGCTTACGCCGCGCCGGGGTTATACCCGGCACCAGCTGAAGAAGATTGCCAAACAGATTGTCTATGGAGAATAGGACGGTTCATGTGGGGAAAGTCCCCATCGGCGGCGGTCATCCGATCGTGGTCCAGACCATGTGCAATACGCACACGAATGATGTGGAAGGTACTGTGGCCCAGTGCATCCGCATGGCAGAAGCCGGGGCTGAACTCATCCGGATCACGGTCCCCGGACTTCCGGAAGTGGAGCCCCTGCGGGAGATCCGCGACCGGCTTCGCGCCGCCGGCGTCGACACGCCCCTGGTGGCGGACATCCATTTCTCTGCCGAGACAGCCATCGCCGCGGCGGCCGTGGTGGAAAAGGTCCGGATCAATCCGGGCAATTTCCACAAGGACCACGGGAAAGCCCGCACGCTCTTCGCCCGTTTCATCGCGGTCTGCAAGGAGCATGGGACCGCCGTCCGTGTCGGACTGAACCACGGTTCGCTCGGCGAGTATATAACGAACCTGTACGGCAATACGCCGCTGGCCATGGCCAAGGCGGCCATGGAGTGGCTGGAGATGTGCATCGGGAATGATTTTTACGACGTCGTCGTCTCCCTGAAAGCCAGCAATACGCCCGTCATGGTGGAAGCTTACCGTCGGCTCTCGCAGATGATGCAGGAGCGGGGCGTCGTCTTTCCGGTCCATGTCGGCGTGACGGAAGCCGGCAACGGCGATGCCGGCCGCATCAAGTCCTGCGTGGGGATTTCCACCCTGCTGTCCGAGGGCATCGGAGACACGGTCCGCGTCTCCCTGACCGAGGATCCGGTGCGGGAAATACCTGTCGCCCGGTATCTTTCGGACCGGTACGGCCACCGTCTGTATTCTTCCCTGACCGGCCTCCGCATCGAGGGACGCTCCGCGGTCGCGACATATGACGCCCCCTCGCGCGAGCGGCTCCTGCTCGATCTCTCCTGCGATTTCGGCAAGCGCCTGCTCGACCGGGAACTCGACGGAGTCGCCTTCGCCGGACAGTACCTGGATGATGATGGCTCCCCTGTTGAAATTGACAAGGAACTGTCTGATTATCTGTCTGATGAGCTTTTGCAGGCCTGCCGCCGCCGCTTTTACCGGCCGGAATATATCGCCTGTCCCGGCTGCGGAAGGACCATGTATAACCTGCAGGAGGCCTTCGAAACGGTCAAGGCGCGGACCTCCCATCTGAGCAATGTCGTCATTGCCGTGATGGGCTGCATCGTCAACGGCCCCGGCGAAATGGCCGATGCCGACTGGGGATATGTGGGGGAAGGAAACGGGAAGGTTTCCATCTACAAAGGCCGTACGCCGGTTCTCCGCCACGTGCCGGAGGCCGAGGCGCCGGACCGGCTGCTGGCGCTTATCGAGGCGGAAGGACGGCGATAACGCTTTCCACGGCGCGGACCTTGTCGCCGATCTTCACCTTGATCTCGGCGTCGAGCGGCAGGAAGAGGTCGATGCGGCTGCCGAACTTGATGACGCCGCACTGGTCCCCGCGGTTCTCGAGGTCATCCAGTTCCGAATAGCAGACGATCCGCCGGGCGAAGGTCCCGGCGATTTGTTTGAAGAAGACTTCCCCATACTGGTTCTTCAGACAGGAGGAAGCGTGTTCGTTCAGTTCGGACGACTTCGGCAGGAAGGCCAGGAGGTATTTCCCGGGATGATACTTGTAATAGGTGACCCTGCCGGTCAGCGGCCAGAAGTTGGCATGGACATCGAAGAAATCCATGTAAACGGAGACCTGGATGCATTCCCGCTGCAGGTATTCCTTCTCGAAGACCTTTTCGAGGATGACGACCTTGCCGTCCGCCACCGAGCTGACCAGCCGGTCGTTGCCATGGTCGGGCACTTTGCGGTCCGGGACGCGGAAGAAATAGGTGATGAACACCATGAAGGCGACGAGGACCACGGAGATGGGGATCGAGATCCAGGGGTTGTCGATAAAATGTGCGTTCAGCCAGATCAGGATGGCGCAGATGCACCAGCTCCCGAAGATGGTGTTGTACGAGTCACGGTCGATGCGGATCCATTTCATGGCGGGGAGATTAAAGGAGCAGTCCGGCGAGGACCAGGTAAACCGCGCCGGCGGGAATGGCGAACAGCGTGCTGTCAAAACGGTCCAGGAGGCCGCCGTGCCCGGGGATGATGTCGCCGGAGTCCTTCAGGTCATAAACCCGTTTCCATTGCGACTCGAACAGGTCGCCGTACACCCCCGCGACATCCATGACCACGGCCAGGATGATGCAGTGGAGATACGGGAAGGAGAACAGGCCCGTCAGCCGCAGGATGACGGCGGCGAGGACGGCGCAAAGCAGTCCGCCCCAGAAGCCGGCCCAGGATTTCTTGGGCGAAACCGAGGGGAACAGTTTCCGGCCGTTTTTCCCGAAAAGGAGGCCGAAGCAGTATGCCCCTACATCGGATGCCCAGATGATGCAGAAGAAGCAGACCATGAGCAGGCCGCTGAAATGGCCCTCCCGGTCGAAGACGATCAGGTTCGACAGGGCCAGCGGGATGGCGATGTAGAAGAGCCCGGCGTAGATGTTGGAGAACAACCGGAAATTGGATTTGTCCCTGGCATAGAGGGACAGGATCATGATGGCGAGGATCGGAAGGATGCCGAGGCAGATCAGCCGCATCGGCATCAGCTGCGCATAGACGAGGAAGGAAAGGATGAAGAGGATGGCGCCCGCCGCCATCGCAAGGTACTGCGACGCGCGGTAGCGGTCCCCCATCGTCATGCGGAAGAATTCATACAACATGCCGGCCGTCATGAAGGTGAACAGCACGGCATAAAGGTATTTGTTGACCAGCAGACCGCCCAGCACGATGGCCAGGAAAAGAATGCCGGAGAGGGAGCGTTTCAGGGTATTATTCATGCGCTGTCCCCTCCCCGCTTTCCGGCTGCCCCTGGCTTTCCGGGGCTTCTTCCACCGCGGAGGCCGGCTTGACCTTCGGCCCCAGGATGCGCTCCAGGTCGTCGTTCATGATCACTTCCTTGTCCAGGAGGAGTTCGGCTACCTGGCGGAAGGCGGCGTCGTTCTCGCGCAGGATCCGGTCCGTACGCGCCTGGACCTCGTCGATGATCCGGCGGACCTCCTGGTCCATCAGTTCGGCCGTCTTCTCGCTGTAGGGACGTACCAGTTCATAGCCGCGGGAGCCGGTAGAATCGTAGAAGGACATCGGGCCGATCCGGTCGCTCATGCCGTAGTACTGGACCATGGAGTAGGCCATGTTGGTCATGCGCTCGAAATCGCTCAGGGCACCGGTGGAGGGCTCTCCGTTGACGATCATCTCCGCCGCACGGCCGCCCATCAGGGTACACATCTCGTCCATCATGTAGGATTTGGACCAGTTCTTGCGCTCGGCCGGCAGGTTCCAGGTGACGCCCAGGGCTTTGCCGCGCGGGATGATGCTGACCTTCAGCACGGGATCGGCCTCGGGCAGCAGCCAGCCGACGACGGCGTGGCCGGCCTCATGGTAGGCGGTCGTCCGCTTCTCGGCAGGCGTCATGATGGTGTTGTCCTTGCGCTCGAGACCGCCGATAATCCGGTCGACGGCGTCGAGAAAGTCCTGGGTATCAACTTCTTTCTTGTTCTTCCGGGCGGCTGTCAGGGCGGCTTCGTTGCAGACGTTGGCGATATCGGCGCCGGAGAAGCCGGGCGTGTGCTTCGCCATCAGCGGGATGTCGAAATCCTTCGAGACCTTGATGCCGCGCAGGTGGACCTTGAAAATCTCCTCCCTTTCGTTGACCTCGGGGAGTTCAACGTAGATCTGGCGGTCGAAACGGCCGGCACGCATCAGGGCCTTGTCGAGGATGTCGGCGCGGTTCGTCGCGGCGAGGATGATGACACCGCTGTTGGAGCCGAAGCCGTCCATCTCGGTAAGGAGCTGGTTCAGCGTGTTTTCCCGTTCGTCGTTGCCGGAGAAACCGGCGTTCTTTCCGCGGGCGCGGCCGACGGCGTCGATCTCATCGATGAACACGATGCAGGGCGCCTTTTCCTTTGCCTGGCGGAAAAGGTCGCGGACACGGGAAGCACCGACGCCGACGAACATTTCCACGAAATCGGAACCGGAAATGGAGAAGAAAGGAACGTTCGCCTCCCCTGCCACAGCCTTGGCCAGCAGGGTCTTGCCCGTTCCGGGAGGGCCGACGAGCAGGGCGCCCTTCGGGATCTTCGCCCCGAGGGCCGTGTACTTGGACGGGTTCTTGAGGAAATCGACGATTTCCATGACCTCGTCCTTGGCCCCGTAGAGGCCGGCGACATCCTTGAAGGTCACCTTCACCTCGTTCTTGTCCGCCAGTTTGCCGGTGGACTTGCCGGCGTTGAAGGGATTGCCCATCCCGCCGCCGGCACCGCCGTTCATCGAGCGGTTGAAGCCGCGGAACATCCAGACCCACAGGAGGATCATCAGCAGCGGCCAGAGCAGCATCTCCAGCCAGTTCATCCAGTCGTGGTCGTTGTTCTTCATCACGACCTTGAACTGGTCACCCGCAGGAAGGGCGGCATTCAGTTCGCCGAAGGCTTCCTCCGGATAGAACTTCGTGGAGGTCAGGAAGTAGAAATGCGGGGATTTCTTGGGCACGTTCCCGTTCGGGAAACGGTCGGCGTATTTGGCGAGCCGGTCCGGCTTGATCTTCACCTCGCCCTGGTAGTCGTTGCGGATATAGGAGATTTCGTCCACGTCGCCGTTGGCGATCATGGCCTGCACTTCGGCCCATTCGACCTTCTCGGGCGAGGAGGACGCGCTGTTACGCGAGTAAAGCATCCAGAACAGCCCGATGGCGAGCAGGAAATAGAAAATGGTCATCGGGGAGATCCCGATGACGAATCCCTTGGGTTTCTTGTTTTTGTTGTCCTTGTTCGGTTCGGCCATGGCTTACTGCTTTTGGGCGGGTTTCTTCCGTTCCTTGTACTCTTTCCGGGGCACGTCCGACCAAAGGTCTTCCAACCGGTAGAAATCCCGGTATTCCTTGAGGAAGATGTGGACAAGGATGTTGCCGTAATCCTGGATGATCCAGAAATTGTTGCCTTCGCCCTGCGAACGGAGGAGCCGGTGGCCCTCCTCTTCCATCTTTTCCAGGATGTTGTCGGCGACCGCTCCCACCTGCGTGGTATTCGAGGCGTCGCAAATGACGAAATAATCGGTAATGGCTCCGTCGATGCCCCGCAGGTCCAAAGAGATGACATTCTCCCCTTTCTTGTCCAGGACGGCGTCGGCGATGAGCCGGAGGTCATGCGTAATCATATTCTTTCAAAAAAAAGGACTAAATTTGCCCATACAAAGATAATCAAATTCTGAACCAATAGAAAATATGGCAGGAATTATCTGGCACGACCGGGTCGATTCGACCAACAGCCTGGCTCTGAGGCAGATTTCCACCCTTGACAATCTGTCAGTCCTGGCGGCCCGCGAACAGACGGCCGGACGGGGACAGCGGGGCAACCGCTGGCTCTCCCGCCCCGGCGAGAACCTGACGTTCTCCCTGGTCCTGCGTTTCGGGGAAGGCGGTTTCCCTCCCCTTGCTGCGAAACAGGCCTGCCGCATCAATATCCTGGCCCCTGTCGCCGTCCGTGACTTCCTCCGCGAGGAAGGGTGCGACTGCCGGATCAAGTGGCCGAACGACGTGTTCGCCGGCGGGAAGAAGATCTGCGGCATCCTCGTCGAGAACGGTCTTGACGGCGGGCTTGTCGCCCATTCGGTCATCGGCATCGGCATCAACATGAACCAGCGCGTTTTCGACGAGCTCGCCAATGCGACGTCCCTCTCCTGCATGACCGGGAAGCAGTATGACCTGCATGCCAGCCTGGAAAAGGTTGTCGCGAAACTGGAAGCATGGCTGCCGGCCCTCCGGGACGGGGACGCCTATGCCGCGCTCCGGCGGGAATACGATGCGGCCCTCTTCCGGAAAGGCGTTGTCTGTCAATATCGGAACTTATTGACAGATAAACTGTTCTCCGGCATCATCGAAGGTGTCGATGAAGAAGGAAGAGCCGTCGTCACGAATTGTGATGACGGCTCCCTGCAACGTTTTTCCTTCAAGGAACTCGGGTATATCCTTTAGCCCCGCATGGCGGCGACGGCGGCGGCGGGATCTTCCGCACGGAAGACGGAACTGCCGGCGACAAGGATATTCGCCCCCGCATCGGCAAGCGCTGCGGCATTCGCGGGCGAAACGCCGCCGTCCACTTCGATGAGGGTTCCGAGGCCCCGGCGGTCGATCTCCGCTTTCAGGCAGCGGATCCGTCCGTAGGTCTCCCCGATGAAATGCTGTCCCCCGAATCCGGCGAAAACGCTCATGACGAGGATATAATCCGCATGCTCCAGAAACGGGAAGACCGTTTCCACCGGGATGTCCGGGTTGATGGCCAGTCCGGCTTTCATGCCGAGGGCGCGGATCCGGTCCAGGATGGCTCCGGAGTCCTCCCCTGCCGCCTCATAATGGAAACTCAGGTACCGGACGCCGGTGCGGGCGAAGCGCTCGATGTACTTTTCCGGATGCACGATCATCAGGTGGGCGTCCAGCGGCTTTTCCGCAAGGGAGGCGATGGCCTCGACGACCGGGAAGCCGTAGGAGATGTTCGGCACGAGGGTGCCGTCCATGACATCGAGGTGGAACAGGTCCGCGCAGGCATTGACCATCCGTACATCTTTCTCCAGATGCAGGAAATCGGCCGCCAGCATGGAAGGGGCAATCAGAACCATCTCAGGCAAAATTGGTTACGATATCGGTCAGCAGGTCGACGAACTTGTCGAGCGAGGCCAGTTCGAGCCGCTCGCCGGGGGCATGGACGCCGCGGAGGGTCGGGCCGAAGGAGATCATGTCGAGGTCCGGGAACTTCTCCAGGAACAGGCCGCATTCGAGGCCGGCATGGATGGCCTTGACCTCGGGATCGACCCCGAAGAGCTTGCGGTAGGAATTCACGCTCACGGACAGGATGTGGGAATCCATGTTGGGCTTCCAGCCGGGGTACTCGCCGCCGTGCTCGACATCGGCACCGCCGAGCAGGAGCGCCGCCTCGACTTTCTCGGCGGCCGCGTGAAGGGCGCTCTTGACGGAGCTGCGCTGGCTTGTGACGACTTTGATGGTATTCCCCTCCTCCATCTTGACGCTGGCCAGGTTCGTGGAGGTCTCGACCAGGCCGGGGATGTCCGTGCTCATGGCAATGACCCCGTGCGGGCAAGCAAGCAGGGTGGAGATGAAGCGGACGGTGAATTCCTCCGCCATCGGCTGGACCTTGACGCCGCGGATGGAATGGGCCTGGAACGCGAGGTCCGGTTCCGTGTTCCGGAATTCCGCCTTGAGGATCTCGCCGAAGGCGCGGAAGTCCGCGACCATGTCCTGGAACTCGTCGTCCGGGACGGCGATCACGGCCTCGGCTTCGCGGCAGATGGCGTTGGCCTTGTTCCCGCCGTTGAACGTAAGCAGCTGATAATCATATTGCAGCTGCGTGAACAGGAAGCGGGCGAGCTGCTGGATGGCATTGATCCGCTCCTTGTTGATGTCGTCGCCGCTGTGGCCGCCGACGCCACCGGAAATCTTCAGGAGCATCGGTTTGTAATTCTTCGCGAGCGGCTCGTTTTCGTAGGTGAAGGTGGCCACGGTGTCCGTGCCGCCGGCGCATCCCACGAAGAGCTGCCCCTCGTCCTCCGAATCCAGGTTGATCAGGGTCTTGCTGTCCAGGAAATCCTTTTCCAGCGCGAACGCCCCGTCCATGCCGGTCTCTTCGGAAATGGTGAAGAGGCACTCGATCCGGCCGGTCGGGAGGTCGCTCTCGAGCAGGGCGAGGCAGGCGGCGATGCCGATCCCGTCGTCCGCGCCGAGGGTGGTGTTCCGGGCGACCATCCAGCCGTCCTCGATCTCAAAGGGGATCGGGTCTTTCCGGAAATCGAAATCGAACCCGCCCGTTTTCTCGCACACCATGTCCTGGTGGGCCTGGAGGGCGATGGAGGGGATATGGCGACGTCCGGGAGACGCCTCCTTGATAATCAGGACGTTCCCGGTCTGGTCGGTCTTGCATTTGAGCTTGTGCTCCGCGGCGAAGCGCTGGAGGTATTCCGTCATCGGGCCTTCGTGCCCCGATTCCCGGGGAATCCGGGTGATCTCCTTGAAGAGGGATAATACAGTGCTGCTGTCCATTTTTCGGTGTTTCTATGGACACAAATATAGCGATAAAAAGTGAAAAGCGGAAATCCCGCCGGGGATTCTACCGGGCGACGGTCGCGAGGAGCATTTCCTCGATGTCGCCGATGTACTGGCGGAAGGCCTTGTCGGTCGTCATCAGGTCCTGGACCGTCGTGCAGGCGTGGAGGACGGTGGCGTGGTCCTTGCCGCCGAGTTCGGCGCCGATGGTCGACAGTGAGCAGTTCGCGATGAGGTTGCGGCATTCATACATGGCGATCTGGCGGGCCTGGACGATGGGACGCTTCCGGCTCTTGGAGAGCATGTCCTCGCGCGTGATGTTGAAATAGTCACAGACCGTGGAGAGGATCCGGTCGATGGAAATGTCGCCGGGTTCGTCGCAGACGATCTGGCCCGTGACCTTTTCCGCCAGTTCGATCGAGATCTCGCGGTGGGCCAGCGTGGCGTAGGCGGCCAGGGAGATGAGGGCCCCCTCCAGTTCCCGGAAATTCGATTTGATCCGCGTGGCGAGGAAGGTCAGCACCTCGTCGCTGATACGGACGCCCTCGCGGAAACTGCGCGACTTGAGCATGGAGAGGCGCGTGGCGAAATCCGGCCGTGAAAGCTCGACGGAGAGGCCCCACTTGAAGCGGGACAGCAGACGCTCTTCGAAATTCTTCAGGTCCACCGGAGCGCGGTCGGAGGTGAATATCAATTGCTTCCCGGACTGGTGCAGGTGGTTGAACACGTTGAAGAAGGCATTCTGGGAGCCCTGTCCGAGCAGGCCCTGGATGTCATCGACAATCAGCACGTCCATGCGCATGTAATAGGCCATGAAATCCGTCAGCTTGCCGCCCATCGCCGCATCCATGTACTGGGTCTTGAATTCGTTGCCGGTCACGTACAGGACGACGAGTTCGGGATAGCGCTGTTTGACGGCGATGCCGATGGCCTGGGAGAGATGGGTCTTGCCGAGGCCGGGTCCGCCGAAGAGGAAGAGCGGATTGAACGGGGTCTTGCCGGGCGCCTTGGAGATGCTCTCCCCTGCCGTGATCCCCATCTTGTTGCACTCGCCTTCGACCAGGTTTTCGAAGCAGTACTCCGCCTTGAGGCGCGGGTTGATCTGGACGCGCTGGATGCCGGGGAAGACGAAGGGGCCGGGATTTCCGGAGGGATGATAGGTGCTGATGGAAACGGTCGGGTTGACCGGGTTCGTGGTGGCGGCGGCCGGATAGACCATGGCCTGCTCGCTGCGGACCGGACGGACCATATAGACCAGTTTGGCATCGGCGCCGATGGCCCGCTTGAGTGCGCTCTTCAGCAGATGGAGGTACGCTCCCTCCAGGTATTCGCGGAAGAAATCGGAGGGGACCTCCACGGTCAGGGTGGACTCGACGAGGGAGACGGGGCGGATCGGCTTGAACCATGTATCGAACTGCTGCCGGTCAATGTTGCTCACAATGATCTGCAGACAGTTGTTCCAAACGGCTATGTGTCGGTCCTGTTCGTTCATCTGGAATCGGGTTGTCCACTCCTGATGGAATGGCCCTCTTTGGTTTTACAAAGTTGGAGGAAAAAAAGATGATAAAAAAATAAAAAAACTATTGCAAAATTATTTTTTTTTACATCCCATCCCCTCCGGACTGGGCAAATATCGGCCTTTATAATCCATTGATTACCAATGATTTATATTTCCAATTTCGGAAATAACGGGCAGGGAATAATATTTCCAATTTTGAACAATTATAAAATAGCAAAATTGCGTTTTTTATGCTTTTCAGCGTATTGGAAAGAGGAAAAATCACTGAATGCGCGTGACGCTGTCTCCCTCGATCCGGACCAGGAAGGAATCCTCGAATTTTTTTCTGATTTCCCTGTTGAGCCGGCGGGCTTCCGCCTCGTCGGTACTGTGGCCGATGACATATTTGTTGAGCCGGGTCCCCTTGATCTCGACCGGGACATAGCCGGCGAAGAAGGGATCCTTGGGCGACATCGTCTTTCCGGTAGCCAGGACCTGTGTCCCGTACAGGACGCCGTCTTTCCGGACCGTTTCCGGGGCGGGAGCCGGGGTGGTTGCCGGTGCATCTGCCGTGCCGGTGGCGGCGGTTTCTTCCTTCCTGACGGCTACCCCGTCATACTTCTTTTTATAGTTTGTAAAGGCATCGGCAACCGCCTGCGCGATCGCGTCGCGGCCTTCGGGCGTCCGGAGCGTCGCGAGGTCGGAGGGATTGGACATGAAGCCGCATTCGACCAGCACGGCCGGCATGGTGGTCCGCCAGAGCACGAGGAACGGGTCCTGGGAGACTCCCCTGCTGTAGGTGATGCTGCTTTCTTCTCGCATTGCGGCGTCCACTTCCCCGGCAAAGGTCAGGCTCCGCTCCAGGTTGGAGTTCTGGATGAGGTTGAAGAGGATGTAGGACTGGGGGTCATTCGGGTCGAATCCCTGGTATTTGGTGGTATAGTCGTCTTCGAGCAGGATGACGGAGTTTTCCCGCTTGCAAAGCTCCAGGTTCTTGCTGAACAGGTCGTTCCCTTTCCTGCTGGACTGGCCGAGGCAGTGGATGGAATAGCCGTGGGCGCTGGTCCCGCCGTCCTGGGCGTTGATATGGACGGAGATGAACAGGTCCGCATCGTGGTTGTTGGCGAAGCCGGCCCGCTCGTCCAGCGGGATGTACCGGTCGTCGGAGCGGGTCATCAGGGCCTTGACGTCCGGGTGCGCCTTGCGGATTTTCCCGGCGAGCCGGTCCGCGATGTCCAGTGCGATGGTCTTCTCGTAGGTTTTCTTGTCCCGGCTGATGCATCCGGCATCATGGCCGCCGTGACCGGGATCGATGACGACGGTAAGGACCCGGACGGCATTCTCCTGCGCCTGTGCAGGCACGGGAGTTGCTAGGGAAAGCAGGCCGGCAAAAGCCGCGGCAATGGACGGAAGATGCGGTTTCATCAGGTTTCCTTTTTGAAATCTTTGAAATTAGTCGTACTTTTGTACTTTGCAAATTTAGCAATTTTATTGGAATAGACCTTCCCGACGCGATAAAAGGCGTGAAGAAATACTGGAAATACCTGGTGGCGCTCCTGGCCGTCCTGCTGCTGACCGACGTGGCTTCGGCACAGCGGCGCGGGCTTTTTGGGAGGCGTAACCGCGTGGAAATCCAGCCGATCGACACCAGCGTCGTGGCCGCCCTGCCCGACTCGGTGATCGCCTACCGGGATTCCGTCCACCGGGCCGATTCGATTGCGCGGCGGGATTCGCTGGAGCTCCTCGGGAAGAGCTCCCTCGAGCGCCCCGCCTTCTCCACGGCCAAGGATTCGGTCGTCGAAGTCTTCTCGAACGGACAGCGGATCATATATTATTATGGTGATGTCACGGTCAGTTACCAGAACATGAAACTGACCGCCGACTACATGGAATACGACATGAACACCGGCATCGTCTATGCGAAAGGCACGTTCGATCCGGTGACGCAGGACTGGAAAGGCCGGCCGGAGATGTCCCAGGACGGGAAGACCTACAAGATGGAGGAGCTCCGGTACAATTTCAACAACCAGAAGGCCGTCATCAAGAACATGATCACGCAGGAGGATGACGGCATCCTGCAGGGCAAGGACATCAACATGGCGGCCGACCGGTCGATCAGCATCATGCACGGCATGTATACCGTCTGCGACCTGGAACACCCGCATTATTACCTGAACCTTTATAATGCGAAGGTCATTACCCGGCCGACCCAGAAGACGGTCTTCGGGCCCGCCTGGCCGACCTTCGAAGACGTCCCCTTCCCCATCGGCATCCCCTTCGGCTTCATTCCCAAGAAACCGCAGCGGGCGACGGGATTCCTGATGCCGACCTTCGGCGAGGAGAATGCCCGCGGTTTCTATTTCCGGGACATGGGCATGTATTTCGTCATCGGCGACTATTTCGACCTTTCCTTGACCGGTGACCTTTATACGCTCGGCTCGTGGAGCGTGGACATCAACTCCCGGTACCGGGTGAACTACAAGTTCAACGGCACCTTCGGCTTCACCTACTCCAACGACCAGACGGGTGAACGCGGCAGCACCGATTTCTTCCAGTCCCGGAACTTCGGCCTGAAATGGTCCCATTCGCAGGACTCCAAGGCGCATCCGGGGACCAGCTTCACCGCTTCGGTGAATTTCTCCAGCCCTTCGAACAGCCGGTACAATTCCCGCTCGGTGACCGAGGCGCTGCAGAACCAGATCTCCTCCTCCATCTCCTATTCGCGGAACTGGAACGGCAAGGTCAACCTGTCCGTCAATGCCCTCCACAACCAGAACTCCCGCGACTCCAGCTACTCCTTCACCCTGCCGAACATCTCCCTGTCCGTCAACCGTTTCTACCCCTTCAAGCGGCAGAACCGGGTCGGGAAGGAACGTTTCTACGAGAAGATTTCCCTGGGGTACAACACAGCGTTCCAGAACCGGGTCAACTTCAAGATGAGCGAGTTGCAGGAGTATGTTTACAATGCCGACGGAAGCGTCGTCATCGATCCCGCGACGGGGCTGCCGACCAAGGCGTTCGCGGACGTGCCGGCCAAGCTGCTCAACAAGATGACCAACGGCATGAACCACAATTTCCAGATCGGCCTGCCGAACTTCTCCCTCCTGAATTACCTGAATTTCACGCCGAGCGTCAGTTATGGCATGAACTGGCTGTTCAGCAGCGGCAAGAGATACCTGCGGGGGGTCGTCGACGAAGCGGGCAATCCGGTCATGGTCGTGCCTTCAGAGGACCCGGGAGGGGCTCCCGTGCAGGCGATGGAGGTCATTACGGAACAGGGTGAGGCGTTCAACCATTTCGGCATGACCCATACGTATTCGGGGAGCATCTCCATGAATACGCGGATCTACGGCATGTACAATTTCGGCAAGCACCGCCGGGTCCAGGCGCTGCGCCATGTCATCACCCCTTCCATGTCCGCCAATTTCCGGCCGGAACAGGGGACGTCGTTCAACGGCTGGAGGACGCTGGACGCCTATTATGACAAGGACGGCCGTTTCCATGAAGCCTCGGATTACAACATTTACTCCCTATCCACCCACAATTCCTCTTCCGCTCCCGGCAAGGGAAAGACCGCCGGCCTGAGCTTCTCGCTCGGCAACAACCTCGAGGCGAAGGTCCGCGATATCCGGGATACGACCGGCACCGGTTCGAAAAAGATCAAGATTATCGATCAGCTGAACCTGAACGGGAGCTATAATTTCCTTGCCGACTCCTTGAAAATGAGCAATATCGGCGTGTCGATGTCCACTTCGGTCTTCGGCAAGCTGGGGCTCAACGCCAATGCGAATTTCGACCCTTATGCAATCGACGAACGCGGCAAGAAGATCAACACGTTCAACATCGTGAAGGAGGGTTGGGCCCATCCGCTCCGGTTGACGAACGCGAGCGTTTCCCTCTCCTACTCCATGAACGGGAAGGGTGCCATCGAGGGGAATGACGGCGGGAAGACGGCCGGCGGCGACGCTTCCGGTGCCGGTGCCGGCGGCAGTAGCGGCGGGTCCGCCGCCGATGCCTACAAGCGGATCTATTACCATCCGATCACCGGGGAATACATTCCGGGCGGATATCTCTACTACATGAATCCGAATGTGCCCTGGTCCTTCAACCTGAGCTATTCCTTCAATTACAGCAGGAACTATCAGTTTACGAACAATCAGCTGGTTACGAACAACCGATTCACCCAGACCGTGCAATTCAGCGGCAATGTCAAACTCACGCCGCGGATGAACATCCAGATGACATCCGGATTCGATGTCATGGCGATGAAACTGACCACGACGCAGATCAGTGCGACCTACGACCTGCACTGCTTCAACATCTCCGTCTCCTGGGTGCCGACCGGCAACTGGCAGTCCTACAGTTTCCGCATCGCTGCGAATGCTGCTGCGCTGGCGGATCTCCTCCGTTTCAAGAAGAGTTCCAGCTACATGGACAATATGCTCGGATATTGACCGTTTCCGGTTTTTCCGCTTGCACAGCCCGTTTTTTATGCTTATCTTTGCCACGCATTCCGGTTCCGGATGCATTCTGTTTTGATTCATTCCCGGTGTTTCCGGGCCATTTACAAGCAAAATTCCTATGCCGTACAATTACGACGAACTGAAAGTAATGGGTGAAGAGCAGCTGAGAACGCTTGCCGATTCGCTCGAAGTGAAGGATACAAAGAAAATCAGTAATAAAGAGGATCTGGCTTTTGCCATCCTGGACCGGCAGGCTGTGCTGGAATCCCAGAAGCCTTCCGAGCCGAAGCCGAAGAAGCGGGGACGCCCGCGCAAGAGCGAAGCGGCTCCGGAAGCGAAGCCTGCAGCAGAGGCGTCCTCCGAGCGCAAGAAGGAGGAGAAGAAGCCCGCAGACAAAGCGGAAAAGTCCGATGCCGCTCCGAAGTCTCCGGAAAAGAAACAACAGCCGAAACAGCGCAAAGAGGCGCAGCAGAAAGCAGAAGGTGCCAAATCCCGGAAGAAGACCGGAGACGCCGCCGCTCCCGCCGCTCCCGTTGCGCCAGCCGGCAAGCCCGAAGGAGATGTGATCACTGACGCTGCGGCCAAGCCGGAGGCGGATGCCGCTCCGAAATCCGCCTCGAAGCGGGGTCGGAAGAAAGCGGCGGCCCCGAAGCCGGCAGAAGGCCAGGAAGCGCCCCGGCAGGAGTCCCCTGCCGCCGCGGAGGCTCCCCAGTCCGTAGACGGCAAGGCCTTTATTCACAATCTGTTCACGGAACTGAGCGAGGATGAGGCGCAGAAACAGGATGAAGCGCTTGACCAGCAGCGCCAGGAGCGCAGGAACAAGCAGCGTTTCGACAAGAAGCAGAAACAGCAGCAGTCCAATGCGCCCGCCGAGCCCCAGGAGCGGCCGCGGGTCATTGAATTCGAGGGTTCCGTCGAAGCGACCGGCGTCCTGGAGGTCATGCCCGACGGTTACGGCTTCCTCCGTTCCTCCGATTACAACTACCTGAATTCCCCGGATGATATCTATGTCTCCCAGCAGCAGATCAAGGTCAATGCCCTGAAGAACGGCGACACCGTCACCGGAGAGATCCGTCCTCCGAAGGAAGGAGACAAGTATTTCCCGCTGGTCAAGATCAAGTTCATCAACGGCCGTACGCCCGAATTCGTCCGCGACCGCGTTCCGTTCGATTTCCTGACTCCCCTCTTCCCGACCGAGAAATTCGACCTGCTGGGCCATGGGCATGAGAAGGATCCCTCCTGCCGGATCGTGGACATGTTCACCCCGATCGGAAAGGGCCAGCGCGGCCTGATCGTCGCCCAGCCGAAAACCGGTAAGACCATGCTGCTCAAGGCGATAGCCAATGCGATTGCCGACAATCATCCGGAGGTTTATGAGATCGTCCTGCTGATTGACGAACGCCCGGAAGAGGTTACGGACATGCAGCGCAGCGTGAAGGCCGAGGTGGTCGCTTCGACTTTCGATGAGCCCGCCGAAAGGCATGTGAAGGTGGCCAATATGGTCCTGGATAAGGCGCGCCGCCTGGTGGAATGCGGCCACGACGTCGTCATCCTCCTCGACTCCATTACCCGTCTTGCACGCGCCTACAACACCGTCCAGCCCGCTTCCGGCAAGGTTCTGACCGGCGGCGTGGATGCCAACGCCCTCCAGAAGCCGAAGCGCTTCTTCGGCGCCGCCCGTAACATCGAGAACGGCGGTTCCCTCACCATCCTGGCCACGGCGCTGACTGAGACGGGCTCCAAGATGGACGATGTCATCTTCGAAGAGTTCAAGGGCACCGGCAACATGGAGCTCCAGCTCGACCGCAACCTCTCCAACAAGCGCATCTTCCCGGCTGTCAACCTGATTCTCTCCAGCACGCGACGGGACGACCTCCTTTACGATCCTTATACCAACAACCGGATCTGGATCCTTCGCAAGCTCCTTGCGGACATGAATCCCGTCGAGGCGATGACCTGGATGCAGCAGCATATGGACGAGTTCAAGACCAACAAGGACCTGATCGACAACATGTCGAAATTCAGCCGCTACGAGTAATGGCCGACTGGAACCGCGATACCGTCTTTGCTCCGGCTACCCTTCCGGGTACCGGAGCAATTTCCATATTGCGGGTCAGTGGTCCTGACTGTTTTCAAATAGTTGATTCGATCGTTCAACTAAAGCGCGGAACCATTTCTGATGCAAGCGGATACTCGCTTCATTTCGGAATGGTTTACAAGCCGGATTCGAGCCTGCTGGACGAGGTTTTGGTGTCGGTGTTCCGCGCCCCGAACTCCTATACGGGTGAAGATTCCGTGGAACTGTCCTGCCATGCTTCGAAGTATATCCTTTCTGAGTTGATGGCGCTTTTGTCCGCTGCCGGTGCACGGATGGCGGAGCCAGGTGAATTTACCCGGAGGGCTTTCTTGAACGGTAAGATGGACCTCGCTCAGGCAGAGGCTGTTGCGGATGTTATTTCATCTACTACATCAGCATCTCACCGGGTTGCGATGAATCAGATGCGAGGGGGGTATTCGCAGGAATTGGCGGAGATTCGCAGTGAACTGCTGGAGATGGCTTCCCTGCTTGAGTTGGAATTGGATTTCAGCGAAGAGAATGTCGAGTTCGCCGACCGGTCCCGCCTGGGGGATCTGCTTTCGCGCGCATCGGCCCGTGTCTCGTCGCTGGCCGGCTCTTTCCATGCCGGAAATGCCATCAAGAATGGGATTCCAGTCGCCATCGTCGGTCCCCCGAATGCCGGCAAGAGCACACTGCTGAATGCCTTGCTCGGGGATGACCGGGCCATCGTCTCCGATATCCCCGGGACGACGCGCGATACCATCGAGGAATGTTTCCAGCTTGACGGGGTCATGTACCGTTTCATTGATACGGCCGGTATCCACGAAACGGAACAGACCATCGAGCGCATCGGAATCGAGCGTACGATGAAGGCGATTTCCGCTGCGGATGTCGTTGTCCTGGTACTCGATTCTTCGTCTCCTGTCAAGTCGCTGGCCGAGCAACTGTCCTTTGTGCTTTCGCGGCTGGATCCGGCCCATCAGTCGGTCGTGATTGTGGTCAATAAGGTCGATTTGGTGGGCAAAACGGGTGCTAACAAAATTGTTACAATGATTAACAATTATGTTTTACCTCTTGATTTTAAGTATATTGTTGTTGAATCGTCTCTGACCGAGTTGAAAGGGCTCGACGAGATCAAAAAAGCGATATCCTCCGTCTCGCCACAGCTTTCCGACGCAGTTGATTCAACCCTCGTGACCAATTTCCGTCATTTTGAGGCCCTCACACAGACTGCCGCTTCCCTCTCCCGTGTCCGCCTCGGCCTCCATCACAGCGCCCCCACCGACCTCCTTGCGGAAGACCTCCGTTCCGCCATTTCCTCCCTCTCCTCCATCACCGGCCACTCCATCACCCCCGACGAAATCCTCGGGAATATCTTCTCGAAGTTCTGCATCGGGAAGTAAATCCACCGTAAAGCCCCGTACTAATCCAAAAAACTATATTGTAAATCAGCGCATTGACCCATAATCAATTTTGGAATTTTGTCCATTATTTCGGAGCATTTCGGGGGTATTTGAACCACATTTGAACCACGCGTGGTTCAAGGTCTTGAAGATTTTACGCCAAAGTACACATCTTTATGTCATTTTACATGTTTTTACATAATTGTCCCCAATCACTGGGGGTAAACGGCGCAGTCGAGATTCCGGGAATTGTTTTCGGTGATTTTGTAAAAAGTGTGTACTAATCTAATGCCCACGGTGCTTTTCCTTTTTCATTGCCTGCCTGAGTTCAAAGC
>JAEEGI010000702.1_pt1 | contig 92841 bp, 79 predicted proteins | sample 8958751 | NCBI WGS metagenome assembly JAEEGI01 (sample SAMN16246545, study PRJNA631951) | gut metagenome | biome: gut microbiome; feature: rumen; material: KS-attached | host: Bos | place: Iran: Karaj | collected 2018-10 | reverse complement strand
CAGGACATCCTCGCAGCAAGAGTAAAGTAAAGGAGAAAAGACAATGGGTATTTTAATTAAGCCAATCGTAACCGAGAAAATGACGGCTGAGGGCGAAAAGCTCAACCGTTACGGTTTCATCGTTGACCGCAAGGCCAACAAGCTTCAGATCAAGGCTGCAGTTGAGCAGATGTACGGCGTTTCCGTAGCAGAGGTGAACACCCTCAACTACCACGGAAAGCGCAAGCAGCGCTACACCAAGGCCGGTCTTCTGAAAGGTCGTACCAATCACTTCAAGAAGGCATATGTCACTCTTGCAGGTGAAGATAAGATTGATTTCTACGCAAATATCTAAGAAGGAGAATAAACTATGGCAATCAAGAAGTACAAGCCGGTAACTCCCGGCCAGCGCAACAAGGCTATCAGCTCCTTCGACGAAATCACCGCGAAGAAGCCCTACAAGAAGCTCCTTGCTCCCCTTAAGAGCACCGGTGGCCGCAACAACACCGGTCAGATGACCGTTCGTTACCGCGGCGGCGGACACAAGAGAATGTACCGCCTGGTGGACTTTGTCCGCAACCGTGATGAATTCAAGGCAACCGTGCTCACCATCGAGTACGATCCCAACCGCAGCGCACGTATCGCCCTCATCCAGTATGAGGATGGTATGAAGAGCTACATCATCGCCCCCAACGGCCTCAAGGTAGGTCAGGTTCTGGAGAGCGGTGCAAACGCCAGCCCGGATATGGGTAACTGCCTCCCTCTCGCCAACATCCCCGTTGGTACCCTGGTACACGCAATTGAGCTCCGTCCCGGACAGGGCGCCGCAATGGCCCGTTCCGCCGGCACCTATGCTCAGCTTGCAGCCCGCGAAGGCAACTACGCCATCCTTCGTCTCCCTTCCGGTGAGACCCGCATGGTTCCCGTAGCATGCCGCGCTACAGTTGGTACCGTTTCCAACCCGGATCATAATCTGGAATCCGACGGTAAGGCCGGACGTACCCGTCACCAGGGTCGTCGTCCTCACAACCGTGGTGTTGTGATGAACCCTCATGATCACCCCATGGGTGGTGGTGAAGGCCGCGCCTCCGGTGGACATCCGCGTTCCCGTAAGGGTCTGCCTGCAAAGGGCTACAAGACCCGCAACCCGAAGGCCGTGTCCAACAAGTTCATCATTGAAAGACGTAAGAAATAACGGAATAAACTAACAGATTATGAGTCGTTCACTTAAAAAAGGACCGTACATTCAGGAAGCACTCGAGAACAGGATTCTCGCTATGAATGACGGCAGCAAGAAGAAAGAGGTTGTCAAGACTTGGTCCCGCGCCAGCATGATTTCCCCTGACTTTGTGGGCCACACCATCGCAGTTCACAACGGCAATAAGTTTATTCCCGTTTATGTTACTGAGAACATGGTCGGTCACAAGCTCGGAGAATTTGCTCCCACCCGCATTTTCCGCGGCCACGCAGGCAACAATAAGAAATAATGTTTAAAGGATTGACATTATGGGAAAGAGAAAAAGACTGATGGCCGAGCGCCTGAAAGAGACCAAGAAGCAAACCGCTATAGCAAAACTTAACGACGTTCCTACCTCCCCCCGGAAGATGCGCCTTGTCGCAGACACCGTTCGTGGTGTGGAAGTGAACCGTGCCCTGGACCTTCTCCACTATTCAAAGCGTGATGCATCCATCCGCCTGGAGAAACTCCTGAAGAGCGCCATTGCAAACTGGGAAGCAAAGAACCCGGAGCAGACCAAGGAGCTCGAATCCGGAAACGTGATTGTCAAAACCATCATGGTTGACGAAGGACGCACCCTTAAGCGCATCCGTCCCTGCCCTCAGGGCCGTGCCGGACGCATCCGCAAGCGTTCAAACCACGTCACCATCGTTCTTGACGTCAAAAAAGCAGTGGAGGAATAAACTATGGGACAGAAAACTAATCCTATCAGCAACCGTATCGGCATCACCCGTGGTTGGGATTCCAACTGGGTAGGTGGCAATTACGCAGAAAAGATCGCTGAAGACTACGAGATCCGTAAGTATCTGGGCAGCCGTCTGGCAAAAGCCAGCCTCTCCCGCATCATCATCGAGCGCACCCTTAAGCTCGTTACCGTCACCATCCACGCCGCTCGTCCCGGTGTCATCATCGGCAAGGGCGGTCAGGAAGTTGACAAACTTAAGGAAGAGCTCAAGAAGGTCACCGGAAAGGATGTCCAGATCAACATCTTCGAGGTAAAGCGCCCCGAGGTTGACGCCACAATCGTGGCCGATTCAATCGCCCGCCAGATCGAGGGCCGTGTGTCTTACCGTCGCGCCATCAAGATGGCTATCGCCACCGCAATGCGCGTAGGTGCAGAAGGCATCAAGGTTCAGATCAGCGGCCGTGTAGGCGGCGCCGAAATCGCCCGCAGTGAGATGTTCAAGGAAGGCAGGACCCCGCTCCACACCTTCCGTGCCGATATCGACTACGCACTTGCAGTAGCTCACACCCAGATGGGTACCATGGGTATCAAGGTGTGGATCTGCAACGGCGAGAAATACGGCAAGCAGGACCTCTCCCCCAACGCTGGCTTCGCAGCCAATTCCGCAGCCCCCGGCGCAGGTCGTCGTGAAGGCGGTCGCGGTGAGCGCGGAGAGCGTGGCGCCCGTGGCGGCCGTGGTGGTCGTCGTGAGGGCGGACGCGGAGAACGTCGATAAGACATTTGCTCTTTATGAAACGGCTGGTGGAAAACCAGCCGTTTTTTATTATCTTTGTGCGTTATAAATGAAGCATATATGAAAAAATTACTTGTTATTGCCGGAATCCTGGCAGTTTGTGCAGTAGGCTGCAAAGGTAAATCCGTAGAGGAAAAACTGGCCGAATTAAATAATTGGAATAACTCCCTTATGGAGCAGTACCGCGCCCGTCTTGTGGAACTTGGAGAAGACCAGGAAGCCATTGAGGAATATACGGACTCCATCATTGACGTGGTTGAGGACTACAACCTCAAGGCCCTCAAGGCAAACCTTGACAACGAGGTTGGCGTAGCCGCTCTCCAGAATCTGTACGGCATAATGGACGATGATGACCTTGCAGAGTACCTGGATAAAATCACCGCTCCGCTCCACGGAAAGGATTCGGCCTTTGTATATGGACTTAAGGCAGCCATTGATGCTAAGAGCGGCACCTCGGAAGGCAAGATGTTCACCGACTTCGAGGTGGACGGCGTGAAGTTCTCTGACTTTATCGGCAAAGGAAAATACGTCCTTGTGGACTTCTGGGCCTCCTGGTGCGGTCCCTGCCGCAGGGAAATGCCCAATCTCCGCGCCGTTTACGATGAGTTCCATGGAGACAAGTTCGATATGCTTTCCGTGGCCGTCTGGGATAAGCCGGAAGACACCAAGAAGGCCGCAGAGGAAGAGAACATTGTCTGGAACCAGATTGTGAACGCCCAGCAGATCCCCACGGACATCTATGGCATAGAGGGTATTCCCCACATCATCCTCTTCGGCCCTGACGGCACCATCCTCAAGCGTGGCCTCCGCGGCAATGACATCCGTGAGGCTGTGAAAGAAGCCCTTGACCGTTAGAGAAAAAATAGCCTTATTTCCCCATTCCCCCGGCGTGTACAGGTACTACGACGCCGAGGGAAAGGTTATCTATGTAGGTAAGGCAAAGGACCTCCACAAGAGGGTGGCGCAGTATTTTGTGCCGCCGGAAAGGCTCAATACCAAAACCCGCATCCTGGTATCAAAGATTGCCGATGCCCAGTTTTCCGTAGTGGATTCGGAGGCCGATGCCCTCCTTCTGGAAAACAACCTCATCAAGCAGTACAAGCCTAAGTACAACATCCTCCTCAAGGACTCCAAAACATATCCCTGGATATGCGTGACGGGGGAAGACTTCCCGCGCGTGTTCATCACAAGGCGCATTGAAAAGGGGAAAGGCAACCGCTACTTCGGGCCCTACAGCAGCGTAATGCACGCCCGCGGGCTCATAGAGTTCTTTGACGAGATGTGGGCCCTCCGCACATGCAACCTCAAAATTACCTCCGAGGCTATCCTCCGCGGAAAATATCGGCCCTGCCTTAAATTCCACATAGGGAAATGCAAGGCCCCGTGCGTCGGGAAAATCTCAAAGGATGAGTACGACTCCGGCATAGAGGAGATAGTGCGCATCTTAAGCGGCCGCGGACAGGAGGTGATTCGGCATTACAAGGCCCTTATGGCCGATGCCGCGGAGCGCCTTGCCTTTGAGGAAGCGCAGGAGTACAAAGACAAACTCCATAACCTTGAGAAGCACTATGCCAAGAGCATCATAACCCAGGCGGCCGATGTAGATGCCGATGTATTCTCCATGGTCTTTGACTCCGGGGAGGCTTTTGGAAACTTCCTCCGCGTGCGTAGCGGAGCCATTGTCCAGTCCCTAAACCTTGGCTTCAAGAGCCAGATAGAGGAGTCCCAGGAGGCTGTTCTGTCTACGTTTATCGGAGAAATTGAAGACAAATTCGGCGCCCTCTCGAAGGAGGTCATAGTGCCGTTCATGCCGGATGTGGAGATCCCAGGGGTGGAATTCAGGATCCCCCAGAGGGGAGACAAACTATCTCTTTTGGAATTATCGGCCAAAAACGCCAAGGAGTTCCATTTCAATTCTCTCAAGCAGAAGGAGCACACGGACCCTGATGCCTGGCGCATGAGCGTTATGGAGGAACTTAGGAAAGCCCTTGGGATGAGCGTCCTTCCCCGCCATATGGAGTGTTTTGACAACTCCAACATCCAGGGAACCAATCCTGTGGCATCGTGCGTTGTGTTCCGTGACGCGGAGCCTTCCAAGAAGGATTACCGCCGCTTCAAGATAAAGACCGTTGTTGGCGCCAACGACTACGCCTCCATGAAGGAGGTAGTTAACCGCCGATACTCGAGGATGCTGGAAGAGGCCCCGGACGACCTTCCGCAGCTTATTGTGATAGACGGCGGAAAAGGCCAGCTGGAGTTTGCCCACCAGGCCCTGGCGGAGCTTGGAATCCTTGACAGGGTAACCGTAATCGGCCTTGCAAAGAGGCTGGAGGAGGTTATAAGGGTGGGAGATCCGTATCCTCTTTTCATAGACCGCAATTCCCAGGCCTTGAAGGTCCTGCAGCGCATCCGTGACGAAGCCCACCGCTTTGGCATCACCTTCCACCGGAACCTACGCTCAAAAGCGGCCATCCAGAGTGCCCTGAGGGAGATCAAGGGCGTTGGGGAGAAGACGGAGCAGCGCCTGCTTCTTCACTATGGCAGCGTTGCCCGCATAGCCGCTGCACCTTTGGAAGAATTATCGGCCCTTGTTGGCGCGGAATTAGCAGTGAAAATTCATAATTACTTAAATGACGTATAGATTCCCGGTCAAGCCGGGAATGACGGTAAGATGACAGACAAGCAGTTCAATAAGTGGTTCAGCACCATCCTGATGGCCCTGATGGTGGTGGTGATAGTTATCACAACCGTGTTCAAGCTCCAGCAGCCGGACGCGCGCGTGGTTATGCTCATCATAGCGGCGCTCGGCTCCGTGATGGGCGTGGCGTCTACGGTTTTATCGGCCAATGGAATCATCTGGACCTTCATTTTTGGAATCCTGGACGTTACTTTCTGCTGCATAGTTGCGGCCGATAACGAGATATGGGGAAACTTCGCCCTGCATCTTTTCTACTTCCTTCCCATGCAGTTCGTGGGCATATGGCAGTGGAGAAAGCGCGGTGCCGTGGGCGCGAAGACTGAGGTCAAGGCAAGAAGATTCACGCCAAAGCAGTGGGGGATAACCGTGGCTTCGGTCCTTGCAGGCCTTGCTGCAGTGTACTTCATCCTTCTCCAGATCCACCTTCACACGGACCCGGAGAACATCAACCGCTCCCAGATATTCTTTGATGCGGCCGTCACCACATTCAACATAGCCGGCCAGATCCTCATGTCCCTGGCCTTCTACGAGCAGTGGTACCTCTGGATCCTTGTGAACATCTCCTCCATCTTCCTCTGGGGCGGAACCATGATGTCATCGGCCGCATCCAGCTATACAGTGGTGATGTTCATCAAATACTGCTTCTACCTTGTGAACTCCCTCAACGGCCTAAGGATATGGTACAAACTCAGTAAACAGTAGGCCTTTTTGCATTTAAAAGAATTTTTACTAAATTTGCACGTTATTACGCAATTGAGAATAAGAGTAAAACGTAAAAATAAACTTAAAACCTAGTATTATGACAAAGGAAGAAATCGTAAAGCAGGTTACCGATATTATCGTTGACAAGCTTGGCGTTGAAGAAAGCGCAGTCACTGAGAGCGCAAGCTTCACCAATGACCTTGGTGCAGATTCTCTGGACACCGTAGAGCTCCTTATGGAATTCGAGCGCGTTTTCGGTATCAAGATTCCCGATGAGGAAACAAGCGGCATCGCCACCGTTGGTGACGCCATCGCAAAGGTAGCGGAGAAGCTTGGCTAATCCAAAACCCTTAGATAAAAAAGACTGACCTTGAAGGCCAGTCTTTTTTTGTGTCTTTACTTTCCGGGAAAGGCGTATGTGACGCGGAAGATTGGTTTCCGCTCTGCCAGAGGGCCGTTCAGGACAGCCCTGTAGTAGCGGTCCTTGTCCAGTTCCTGGGTGTAGGTGTAGGTCTGTTGCTGGGAAGCGGACATCATCTGGGCCAGCATCATATAGTTATAGTAGTTGTTGTAACCACCGTAGCCGCCATATCCGCCGTAACCACCGTATCCGTATCCGCCATATCCGCCATATCCACCGCCGTACAGGCTGTTGTAGTAGCTGGCATACAGGAGGTTCTGGTAATAGCTGTTGTCATAGAGCGAACCGCCTGCATCGGCCTCCTTCTTGGTGTGGATGGTAAGGAGCCAGATATCGGCATTGGTTTCCGTGTCAAGGTCCGTACGCTTCAGCAGTTCCTGGAGGTGATATGTGATGTCCGGGCTATAGAGGAGGTTGGAGCGGTCTATGTCTCCCTGGTCCTCTGTGCTCACGGATGCGTCTGTAAGGCCTGCGAAGGTCACAAGCTCGTATTCCGAGTTTCTTTCAATGACACGGCGGATGGTGGGGCTGAGGATGGACGGGAAGTATTTCATGTCCATGTAGTCTGCAGGCTTCTCATAGGGAAGCTCGATTGTGGCTTTCACTATGATCACTTTCTCCGGGTCTCCGCCGTTTTTCTCAATGGCTTCAATGGTTTTATCCCTCAGCTCCTTTGCACTTATCACGGGCTTGAGGCCGGTGCCGCCTTCCACAAGGAGGGTTGCTCCGGGCGCGCACTCCGTAGTTGAGTGGGACGTACGGTTGAAGCAGTACTGGTAGAATTTCTGATTATTCTTGATGGCCGATGCTTCATCCACAAACTCCGGCTCTCCGGGGATGAACATGAAGGTGGAGTCCTTGCGCACTCCTTTCCATTCTGAATTCACCTTCAGAAGGGCTATATTGTTGTTGCGGTAATAGTATTTGTTGGAAACAGACAGGCAGGAGAAACCGAACATGTTGATCCGGCCGCCGTTGCCTTCCGGAACATCCGTCTCAATGTAGATGCCGGGAAGGCTTCCAAGATACTCCTTGAACATGTCAAATGTCTTGCTCCTGTCCTTGAGCACCGGGCCAAGTTCCGCAATCTTGTCCACGTACTTCTGGGCGAACTCCGCGGAGAGGTTAACGTCCAGCGCTCCTACTCCGTCATAGACGGGAATGCCGCTGGTGATGGTCTTGGTGCCGTGGGGGATGTCACGGGAAGCCACGGTGTTGTTCCTGTTCAGGGAATCCAGGAGCTCATACACGTAGATGTTCTGGATGATTCCCTTCTGGTTGTCATTGGCGCATGAGATGGAATCCTGGGAGAAATACAGATTGAAGGACACGGCCTTGGGGTTAATGCCAAGGTCTATGGTATCAAGGGCCGGGATAAGCGGGAAAGCCGCGCTTCTTGTGGTGAGGCCGAATACCTCGTCCCTGATGGCGCCGATGGTAAGATAGGAGTCTGAATAACCGGAAAGGTCCTCAGAGAGTTTCATCTTGATCTGCTCAAGCGGAAACTCCTCCGTGTATGTATTGTAAATAAGGTTTTTGTCCACAAGGCCTTTCCCAAGGCTGTTGTCCACCTTGACGCAGGAGGCGCCAAGGAGCCCCGCCGTAAGCAGGGAGAGAAGGACTATGCTTTGCTTCATTTCAGGATTTCGTCGTAAAATGCGTTGTACTTGTCTGCGTACAGGTCTGATGAATACATTTCCTTGTCAAAGTCAAGCACCGGAACGCCAAGGCCCTTCACGTGGGCTGCAAGTTCCGGGTCTATTTCCTCGCTGCCAAGGATGATTCCGTCGGAGTACTGCGCGGCAAGTTTTGCAAGTTCTGTGCCTGTAGGGGCCGATGAGAGGCCGATATCCTTGGGCTTGATGCCGCCAAAGAGGATGGCGCTGTCAAGGCCGGGGGCGAAGGACTCCTTGGGGGTGTCCTCAAACAGGGACAGGACTACTTTTGCATTGGTGAAAATAGGGTCTTCCTTATAGGCTTTCTTGAGGTAGAGTGGAAGCACGTGGGAAATCCAGCCGGAGCAGTGGATGATGTCCGGTGCCCAGCGGAGTTTTTTTACGGTTTCAAGCACGCCGCGGGCGAAGAAGATGGCCCTTTCACCATTGTCCGGGAAGAATTTGCCGTGATCGTCCCTGTAGATGTGTTTGCGGCGGAAATAATCCTCATTGTCTATGAAGTACACCTGTATCCTTGCGGCCGATATTGACGCCACCTTGATTACAAGGGGACGGTCCACGTCCGATATGATGATATTCATTCCGGACAGGCGGATTACCTCATGGAGCTGGTTCTTGCGCTCATTGATACAGCCGTAGCGCGGCATGAACGCACGGATCTCATTCTTTCTCTCCTGGATGGACTGCGGGAGTTCACGGCAGAGGTTGGCGATGTGACCTTCCGGCAGATAGGGGAACATCTCGGAGTTTACAAACAGTATCTTCTTTGCAGAATCACCCATTTTACAATGTTTTAGCTTACAAAGTTACTAATTTTTTTTGACTTTTTCCGCGGTTTGGCGTAACTTTGGGGCGAAAATGGCCTGTTATGTCCAAGTATAAGAGCAATGTAACAATGCGCAGGCGCCTTGTGAGCGCCTGGATCTCTACCGTCATCAGCCTGTCCCTTGTGCTGCTGCTGGTGGGCGTGGGCACCTTGCTCCTTGTAAACGCAAAGGCGGTTACGGACTATTTCAAGGAGAATATGCAGGTGTCCGTACTCCTGAAGGAACAGGTCACTGAGGAAGACGGCCTTGCATATGAGTCCAAGATATCGGCCCTTCCGGGCGTACGCGCAACGCGCTTTGTATCAAGGGAAGAGGGTGTTGAGGAGATGTCAAACCTCCTTGGGCGGGACTTTCTGGACGTATTTGAAACCGCGCCGGTGCCCGTTTCCATTGACGTAAGCCTTGAGGCCGCGTATGTTCAGGCCGATTCCCTCAAGATGATGAGGGAGATCCTCTCCGAATCCCCCCTTGTTGAGGAAGTGAACTACCAGACATCCCTTGTGGATGCCCTCAACGCCAATCTGGCCAAGATCTCAATAGCGCTTCTGGTGCTGGTGGGGCTCCTTCTTTTCATCTCGTTCGTCCTTATTGCAAACGTAGTGCGTCTGGAACTTTTCTCCCGCCGCTTCTCAATATACACAATGCACCTTGTTGGCGCCACCAAGGGCTACATCCGTGCCCCGTTTGTGGGCCGTGCGGCCCTTCAGGGCCTCTTTGCGGCACTTCTTGCAATAATCCTTCTCATAGGGATGCTCTTTGTCCTGAAGGATGAATTCGCCCAGATGTTCTCAATCTTCACCCTTGATACCCTCCTTATTACAATGGGCGTCATGGTTGCCGCCGGCGTTCTCATCTGCGCCATAAGCACCTTCTTTGTGGTGGGCCGCCTGGTGGGCTACAACAGGGATCAACTCTACGCATATTAGTCTCTATGGATAACAAAGATAAGATGGCTACATCGGCCAAAGGACTGAAACTGATGATTGCGGGCCTCATTGTGATGGCTTCCGGCTTCCTCCTCCTTTCCGGAGGCGGTTCAGATGACCCTCAGGTGTTCAACTACGCAATGTTCGACTTCCGCCGCCTTGTTGCCGCACCGCTTGTGATTGTGGCGGGTATTGTGCTGGAAGTAATAGCTATAATGGGAAAATTTGACAGGAAATAATATGGAGTGGTGGCAAGCGATAATTTTAGGTATTGTTCAGGGTCTAACTGAATTCCTTCCGGTGTCCTCAAGCGGGCACCTTATGATATTCAAGGAAATCCTTGGGGCCGACGGCGAAGGCTTCCTGGATTTCACCGTGGCGGTGCACTTTGCAACGGTCCTTGCAACCATAGTTGTGTTCTGGGGCGTTATAGTGAACCTCTTCAAGGGCTTTTTCAAGTTCAAGTACAACGATGAGACGGACTATGTGTGCAAGATCCTTGTCTCCCTCATCCCCGTTGCCCTTGTGGGTTTCCTTTTCAAGGACCAGGTGGAAGCCCTCTTTGGAAGTTCTCTCCGTAACGTGGGTATCGGCCTTTGCATTACTGCGGCGCTTCTGTGGATTTCCGACAGCGCCGGAAAGCGCTTCAAGGTGCCCGTAGCAAAGGATACCCGTAACGGCATTTCCTACTGGCAGGCCTTTGTTGTGGGCATAGCCCAGGCCTTTGCCGTGGCGCCGGGAATCTCCCGCAGCGGCAGCACAATCGCTACGGGGCTTCTCTGCGGCGTAAAGCGTGAGGCTATGGCACAGTTCTCCTTCCTGATGGTTCTTATCCCCATCATCGGTGAGCAGTCCCTGGAGCTTCTAAAGGTTGCCGCAGGCTCAGAGACCTTTGGCGCAGGCGTAGGTTCCCTGCCGCTTATCCTTGGGTTTATATCGGCCTTTGTAAGCGGCCTTTTTGCATGTAAGGTTATGATTGCCATGGTGAAGAAGGCCAAACTCCTGTGGTTTGCCCTCTACTGCCTTGTTGTGGCTGCGCTTATCTTTATCCTTGCCTAATGAGAAACCTCACGTATTTTGTGTCCGACGTCCATCTGGGCCTCCGCCTTCCGGAAGCACCGGAGCGGGAGAGGCGTTTTGTGGAGTTCCTGAGGGGTATTCCCGTGGATAAGACGGAGGCGCTCTACATGCTTGGCGACATCTGGGATTTCTGGTATGAGTACAAGGATGTGGTGCCAAAGGGCTATGCCCAGGTGTTTGCGGCTCTGCTTGACCTTATGGATGCCGGTGTGAAGGTGTATTTCATTGAGGGAAATCACGACCAATGGAGTTATGGCTATTTCTCAGAGCTTGGGATGACCTGCCCCAAGACTCAGCCTTATTATACGGAGATTGGCGGAAAGCGCTTCTGCCTTGGCCACGGAGACATGCTGGGAAACGTTCCCCCCAAGTACAGGCGCATCCAGTGGATGTTCCATAACAAGCTCTTCAGGGCGCTTTTCTCCTCGCTGCATCCCCGTATCGGCATAGGTTGGGGAAAAACCTGGAGCCGCCAGTCCCGCACTCACAAGCCCGTTCCTAAGTACGTCTTCAAAGGGGAGAGCGAGCCTCTTTTCCAGTGGTGCAGTGCCTGCCCGGAAAAAGTGGATTACTTTATCTTCGGCCACTATCACACCTGCTGGGACGTCCCGGTAGGGGATGCCCGCCTGATGGTTATGGCCGATTGGAAGGAGCCCAACTGGATAGTCTTCGATTCCGCCACAGGAGAACTCTGCGCCCGGCCGTAAATAACTTTGGCAGACTATTTGCAAAATGCTTGCTTTGCTATGAAAAAAATGGCAAGGAATATTGCGCTTATCGGCCTTCTTCTCTCGCTGTCTCTTACGGCGGGAGCGCAGGGGCATATCCAGAAGGCCATGCAGCGGGCCCAGGCCCAGCGTGAGGCGATGAGCCGTGCGCAGGCCATCCGTGAGCAAAGTGACGCCCCCCAGCAGGGCGAATATCTCCGTATGGTGGTTGAGAACGGGGACACTACTTATTATGATAAACTCCGCCCCATCTGGATAGTGAGCCGCCGCAAAGGAACGTCGGAAAAGCAGTGGCGTGACTACTATAAACTTGTGTACAGGTTCGCGCGTGTGTACCCGTACGCAGAGGCCGCCGGCCCCATTGTTGCCAGCGCCGACAGCGTGATCAAGGCAAACCATATGAACTCCGTCCAGAAGGACCGCTACATAAAGGATATCCAGAAACAGCTGTTCAAGAGCTATGAGGGCATCTTCCGCCAGATGACCATCTATGACGGCGCCCTCATGATGAAACTCATAGACCGTGAAACAGGGATGTCTTCCTATGATATCATAAAGGAGTACAAGAACGGCGTTGCTGCAGGCTTCTGGCAGGGAATTGCCAAACTCTTCGAGAACGACCTAAAGAGCACCTATGACCCCACAGGGGCCGATTCCGACACAGAACTCCTTGTCCAGGCCTGGAAAGCCGGCGAATTCCCGGCCCTGTATTGGTCCGTCTTCTGGGAGGATCCTCCCGTGGCCGATATAGGCGAAATAAAACTCAGCAAATAGCATTGTCGAAAATCGGCGGGAAATTTTTTCAACAAAGTGCGTAACTATCTGATTTAACGCAACTTTACCTTTAAAATCCTCGGTAGAAAAATCTGAAAAAATCATCAAAAAGATTTGGTGATTCAGATTTTTTTTGTAACTTTGCAATCCCGAAATTGGAGCAAAAAGCACCCAACCAGCTGAGTTTCAATGAGTTAGGGATTAAAAAGGAAATTTTAAAACATTACAGAAAATGTTACAGCCTAAAAGAACAAAATTCAGAAGGGAACAGAAAAACCGCATGAAGGGCAATTCCGGTCGTGGAAACCAGCTCGCATTCGGCTCTTTCGGCCTTAAGAACCTTGAGAATTGCTGGCTCACTGCTCAGCAGATTGAGGCAGCCCGTCAGGCCATTTCCCGTAGGATGAACCGTGAAGGTCAGATCTGGATCCGTGTCTTCCCTGTGAAGCCGTTCACTGCAAAGCCGCTCGATACCCGTATGGGTAAGGGTAAGGGTGACCCCCAGGGCTTCGTTGCTCCTATCACCCCCGGTCGTATCCTCTTCGAGGCAGAGGGCGTATCCCTCGCCGTTGCAAAAGAGGCAATGCGTCTTGCAGCCAACAAACTTCCCGTTGCTACCAAATTCGTGGTCCGCAGGGATTATGTAGAAGAATAATTAACGGAGATTAGGAAAATGAAAGTATCTGAAGTACGTGAAATGTCAGTCGCAGATCTTCGCGACCGCATTGAGGTGGAAAAGAGCAATCTTGACACCATGAAACTCAATCACGCGATCTCTCCGCTGGAGGACACCTCCAAGATTCGCAAGACCCGTCAGGATATCGCTCGCATGATCACCATCCTGGCAGAAAAAGAAAAGCAGAACTAATTAATAAGGCAGACTTATGGAAAGAAATCTTCGTAAGGAAAGGGTCGGCATCGTGGTGTCCAACAAGATGGACAAGACCATCGTGGTTGCAGTAGAAACCCATGAGAAGCACCCCATTTACGGCAAGTTCGTAAAGAAGACCACCAAGTTTGTTGCAGAGGACGCTAACAACGAATGCTCCGAGGGCGATACAGTCCGCATCATGGAGACCCGTCCCCTGAGCAAGACCAAGAAGTGGAGATTAGTTGAAATCGTAGAAAAAGTCAAGTAATTATGATACAGCAGGAATCACGTTTAACGGTTGCCGACAACAGCGGTGCTAAGGAAGTCCTCTGCATCCGCGTCCTCGGCGGTACCCGCCACCGTTACGCAACTATCGGCGAAACCATCGTCGTGACCGTGAAGAGCGCCATCCCCGGTGGTGACATCAAGAAAGGCACTGTCACCAAGGCCGTGGTCGTTCGCACCAAGAAGGAAATCCGTCGCGCGGACGGTTCTTACATCCGCTTCGACGAGAACGCATGCGTCCTCCTCAACGGCGCAGGCGAACTCCGTGGAACCCGTATTTTCGGCCCTGTGGCCCGCGAGCTCCGCGAGAACTACATGAAGATTGTTTCACTGGCACCGGAGGTCCTTTAATTTGATTAAGAGTATGAAAAAGTTCAACATCAAGAAAGGCGATACCGTGTATGTAAATGCCGGTAACGATAAGGGCAAGACCGGAAAGGTCCTGGAAGTAATCCGTGAGAAAGACCGCGTCATCGTAGAGGGCGTGAACATGGTGTCAAAGCACACCAAACCCAACCCCAAGAACCCTCAGGGCGGTATTGTTAAACAGGAAGCAGGCATTCACATTTCCAACGTGAACCTTATGGACGCAAGTGGCAAGCCCACCCGCGTAGCCCACAAGGAAGTTGATGGAAAGAAAGTCCGCATTGCTAAAACCACAGGAGCGGAGATTAAGTAATTATGGCAAAGAAAGCAGCAAAACCCGCAGAAGTGCAGGCACTTCCTAAGGGATATACCCCGGACCTCAAGAAGGTCTACAAAGAGGAGATCGTTCCCGCTCTTGTAAAGCAGTTCTCCTATACCACCGTTATGCAGGTCCCCAAGCTCGTGAAGATCACCCTCAATGAAGGTGTCGGCGACGCTACCCAGGACAAGAAAATGGTTGAGGAAGCCGCTGAAGAGCTCTCCATCATCGCCGGTCAGAAGGCCGTTATCACCAACTCCCGCAAGGATATCTCCAACTTCAAGCTCCGTAAGGGCATGCCCATCGGCGCAAAGGTTACCCTGCGTGACGTCAGGATGTATGAGTTCCTGGAGCGCCTCATCCGTGTAGCTCTCCCCCGTATCCGTGACTTCAACGGTATCTCCGAGAAAATGGACGGTCAGGGCAACTACACCCTTGGTATCAAGGAGCAGATCATCTTCCCTGAGATCGAGATCGACAAGAACCCCCGCATCCACGGTGTGGAGATTACATTTGTGACCACCGCAAAGACCGACGAAGAGGCTCACGCCCTTCTCAAGGCTTTCGGTCTTCCTTTCAAGAAACACAATAACTAAGATAACAGCATGGCAAAGGAATCAATGAAAGCTCGCGAAGTAAAACGCGCGAAATTAGTTGCAAAGTACGCCGCTAAGAGGGCTGCCCTGAAAGAGGCCGGTGATTACGCCGCCCTTGACAAGCTCCCCAAGAATGCAAGCCCCGTACGTCTCCACAACCGCTGCTCTCTCACCGGTCGTCCCAAGGGTTACATGCGTGACTTCGGCCTCAGCCGTATCCAGTTCCGCGAAATGGCCTCCCAGGGTCTCATCCCCGGCGTAAAGAAGGCAAGTTGGTAGTATTACCTATTATTATTTTTATAAACAATCGGATATCGGGCGCGAAACCGCGCCGGTCCACAAAAAGACAAAAAAATGACTGATCCTATTGCAGATTTTCTGACCAGAATCCGTAACGCTTACATGGCTGGCAAGAAGGTGGTTGAAATCCCCGCTTCCAACATTAAGCTCGCTATCACCAAGATTCTGTTCGAGAAAGGTTACATCCTCAGCTATAAGCTTGTTGAGGGTGAGCCCGTGAACACTATCAAAATCGCTCTGAAGTATCACCCTCAGACCAAGGCTGCCGCCATCAAGAGCATTGTGCGCGTTAGCACCCCCGGTCTTAGGAAGTATGCCGATGTCCAGAACATGCCGCGCGTTCTCAACGGCCTGGGTATCGCTATCCTCTCCACTTCAAAGGGCGTCATCACCGACAAAGAGGCCAAGGAGCTGAACGTAGGCGGTGAGGTTATTTGCTATGTATACTAATAAGCGAATCCAAACATTATGTCAAGAATCGGAAAATTACCTGTAGTCCTTCCCGCCGGCACCAAGGCTGAACTCCTTGACGGCAACGTAGTGAAGGTGAAAGGCCCTCTTGGTGAGATGTCCCAGAAAGTGGATGCAGACATCAAGGTCACCATCGAGGGAAATGAAATCAAGTTCGAGCGTCCCAGCGACCTCCCCCGCTTCCGCTCCATGCACGGTCTGTACCGCGCTCTCGTTCACAACATGGTTGTGGGCGTCAGCGAAGGCTTCACCATCAAGCAGGAGTTTGTGGGTGTAGGTTACCGCGTGGTAGCTCAGGGCCAGCTCCTGACCATGTCTCTGGGTTATTCCCACGACATCCAGATCATGCTTCCTGCAGAGGTTACTGCAGAGACTCCTCAGGTTCGTAAGGGTGAGAACCCCGTTCTTATCCTCAAGAGCCGCGACAAGCAGCTGGTTGGCCAGGTAGCCGCCAAGATCCGTTCATTCCGCCGTCCTGAGCCTTATAAGGGCAAGGGTATCAAGTTCGCCGGTGAGCAGCTCCGCCGCAAGGCCGGTAAGACCGCTTCGGCCAAATAATCATTAGGAGGAAAGAATTATGGCACTGAATAGAATTGAAAGAAGAAGAAGGATTCACTACAGAATCCGTAAGCACGTAAACGGCACCGCAGAGCGTCCCCGCATGGTTGTGTTCCGCTCCAACAAGCAGATCTACGTCCAGGTGGTGAACGATCTCGAGGGCAAGACCCTTGTGGCAGCCGCCTCCAATGATAAGGTACTCGCCGCCCAGACAAAGGGCAAGAGCGGTATTGAAGCTGCAGCAATCGTAGGTAAGGCTATCGCAGAGCGCGCTCTCGCAGCCGGTATCACCGCCGTTTGCTTCGACCGCGGAGGTTACCTCTTCCACGGCAGGGTAAAATCACTCGCAGACGCTGCCCGCGAAGGCGGCCTCGCATTCTAATAACAAGAGACAACTATGGCAAATTCAAACGTAAAAAGAGTTAAGACCTCTGACCTTGAGCTCAAGGACAGACTGGTAGCCATCAACCGCGTTACCAAGGTCACCAAGGGTGGTCGTCACTTCCGTTTTGCCGCTATCGTCGTCGTCGGCGATGAAAACGGTGTCGTAGGTTACGGTCTCGGTAAGGCAAACGAGGTTACCGCCGCTATCGCAAAGGGCGTTGAGGATGCAAAGAAGAACCTTGTGAAGGTTCCCGTCATCAACACCACTATCCCCCACGAGCAGGTTTCACGCTTCGGCGGCGCCGAAGTATTCATGAAGCCCGCAGCTCCCGGTACCGGTGTAAAGGCAGGTGGTGCCATGCGCGCCGTCTTTGAGAGCGCCGGCATCCAGAACGTGCTTGCAAAGAGCAAGGGTTCATCCAACCCTCACAACCTGGTTAAGGCTACCATCGCAGCTCTCACCGAGATGCGTGATGCTTACACCGTGGCTGGTCTTCGCGGCATTCCCATGTCTAAAGTTTTTAACGGTTAATCTGAGAGAGACTATGGCAAAGCTTAAGATTACTCAGGTCCGCTCCAAGAATGGAGAGACCAAGCGTCAGATCGCAAACCTCAAGACTCTCGGTATCCGCAAGATGCACCAGACCGTCATCGTAGAGGATACTCCTATCACCAGGGGTATGCTTGAGAAGGTCCAGCATCTGGTTTCTTATGAAGTAATTGACTAAGAGGAGGATTAGAGATGAAACTTGAAAATCTGAAGCCCGCAAAGGGCGCAACCCATAACAGCAAGCGCGTAGGCCGCGGTCAGGGTTCCGGTAAGGGTGGCACTGCTACCCGTGGTACCAAGGGTGCCCAGGCACGTGCCGGATATGAGCACAAGGTTGGTTTCGAAGGTGGTCAGATGCCTATCCAGAGGCGTCTTCCCAAGTTCGGCTTCAAGAACCCCACCCGTGTTGCTTTCAAGGGCGTTAACGTTGCTACCATCCAGGCCCTCAGCGAAAAACTCGGCCTTAAGGAATTCGACGTTGAGACCTTCATCGCAGCAGGCATCGCCTCCAAGGGTGAGCTCGTAAAGGTGCTTGGTAATGGTGAAATCACCGCAAAGGTAGAGGTTAAGGCAAACGCCTTCTCAAAGAGCGCAATCGCAAAGATTGAGGCTGCCGGCGGTAAAGCAACCGTAATCGAATAATTCTCAGTCACAATGAAGAAGTTTATTGAGACAATTCGAAACATCTACAACATCGAAGAACTGCGCAAGCGGATAGGTTACACTATCCTGCTTGTGCTGGTTTACCGTCTGGGTAGCTTCATCCTCCTCCCGGGCCTCGATCCTGAGGTTCTGAAGGGCGGTATCGCTGGTACCCAGGAAGGCCTCGTCGGGCTTCTTAACATGTTCTCCGGCGGTGCTTTCGGTAATGCCAGTATCTTCGCTCTGGGTGTGATGCCGTACATCTCGGCATCCATCGTGGTTCAGCTCCTCGGTATGTTCGTCCCTTCCTTCCGCAAGATGCAGATGGAGGGTGAGAGCGGCCGCCGAAAGATGAACCAGATCACCCGCTACCTCACCGTAGCAATCCTCGCCATCCAGGGCCCCGCCTATGTTGCAGGTATGATTCCCGCAGCAGCACGCACAGTTACCTGGACGCCCTTCGTGTTCAACCTGGTTTCCACCATCATCCTGATGGCCGGTTCCATGTTCGTGATGTGGCTTGGTGAGCGTATTACAGACCGCGGTATCGGTAACGGTATCTCCCTCATCATCATGATCGGTATCGTAGCCCGCCTTCCTTACGCCCTCTTCGCAGAAGGTGCACAGAAGTTCACCGGTAACGGTGTGGGCGGTCCCCTGATGTTCGTTGTGGAAATGGTAGTTTGGGTGCTTGTCATCCTTGCAGCCATCGCACTCGTCCAGGCAGTCCGCAGGGTTCCGGTACAGTATGCAAAGCGCGTGATCGGCAACAAGCAGTACGGCGGTGTGCGTCAGTACATCCCCCTCAAGATCAATGCTGCTGGTGTTATGCCTATCATCTTTGCCCAGGCCCTGATGATGTTCCCTATGCTGCTGGGCCGCTATGATGCCACTCGTGGTATCGCCGCTGCCTTCTCCAGCTACACTTCCGTCTGGTACAATATCGTATTCGGCCTTCTGGTAATCATCTTCACCTACTTCTACACCGCCGTCACCGTGAACCCCACAATGATGGCAGAGGATATGAAGAAGAACGGTGGATTCATCCCCGGCGTAAAGCCCGGCAAGAAGACCGCCGAATACCTTGACAGCATTATGACCAAGGTGACCCTCCCGGGCTCCATCTTCCTGGCCATCATCGCCTGTCTGCCGGCCCTGGCAAATGTAATGGGTGTGAACAACCAGTTCGCTTCCTTCTTCGGCGGCACCTCGCTGCTGATCATGGTGGGCGTAATCCTGGACACCCTCCAGCAGATTGAAAGCTATCTGCTCATGCGCCACTACGACGGACTTATGAAAACCGGCCGCCTTACCGGCAGGTCCGGAATGTAATTAATGAATGTACTATCGATTTTCGATATGGTAAGGCCTAAAACCAGTGAAGAAATCGAGCTTCTGAGGATCAACGGAGACCTTGTGTCCCGTACCTTGGCGGAGGTCGGAAAACTAGTCGCCCCAGGTGTGACAACCGAGAGGTTGAATGAGGTGGCCGAGACCTTTATCCGCGATCACGGAGCAGAACCTTCCTTCAAGGGTTTCGAAGGCTTCCCGGCAGCGCTCTGCATGTCAGTGAATGATGTCGTAGTCCACGGTTTCCCGTCCGATTACGTCCTCAAAGAGGGAGACATCCTTTCAGTAGACTGCGGAACCCTGTACAAAGGGTACAACGGAGATTCGGCCTACACCTTCCCGGTCGGGGAGGTGGACGCCGAGACCCGGAAACTCCTGGATGTCACCAAGGCATCCCTGTACAAGGGTATTGAAGCGGCTGTGGCAGGAGGTCGCACGGGCGATATCGGATACGCGGTGCAGTCGTACGCAGAATCATTCGGTTTTTCCGTTGTCCGCGAACTTGAAGGACACGGCCTTGGCAGGGAGATGCACGAGGAACCCGGTGTTCCCAATTACGGGAGAAGGGGTCACGGCGCCCGCCTCATTGACGGAATGGTTATTTGTATTGAGCCTATGATCTGTGCAGGCGGCAGAGGTGTGTATCTTGCAAAAAATGGTTGGGCAGTACACACCGCCGATCACAGGAACGCGGCGCACTACGAGCTTACGGTTGTTATCCGGAAAGGCCGGGCTGAGCAGCTGTCGACATTCGATTACATTGAGAAAGATGGTTTGATTAAATTTTAAGGAAAAACGTTCCGCCTATGTCCAAACAAGTAGCTATCGAGCAGGATGGTACTGTGATTGAGACCCTTCCCAACGCAATGTTTCGCGTGGAATTGGAGAATGGTCACGTCCTCCTCTGCAACATTTCAGGTAAGATGAGGATGAACTTTATCCATATCCTTCTCGGTGACCGGGTAAAGGTAGAGATCTCACCTTACGATTTAACCAAAGGAAGAATTTCTTTCAGATACAAATAAAAACTAGATAACGATGAAAGTCAAGACCTCCATCAAGAAACGCAGTGAAGACTGCAAGATTGTCCGGCGTAAAGGCCGCCTGTACGTTATCTGCAAGAAGAACCCCAAGTTCAAGATGCGCCAGGGTTAATTAAGTGTAACTAATAAAAGTACAGATAGAATATGGCAAGAATAGCCGGTGTTGATTTACCCAACAACAAACACGGAGTTATAGGTCTCACCTATATCTACGGAATCGGCCGCAGCAGCGCCCAGAAGATTCTGAGCACTTGTGGCATCGACCCTACTATCAAAGTCGGAGACTGGAACGACGATCAGATCGCCGCTATCCGTGCCCTCATCAACGAAGAGTTCAAGATCGAGGGTGAGCTCCGTTCCTCAGTCCAGATGGACATCAAGCGCCTTATGGATATCGGTTGCTATCGTGGTATCCGCCACCGCGCAGGTCTCCCTGTGCGCGGCCAGAGCACCAAGAACAACGCCCGTACCCGTAAAGGTAAGAAGAAGACCGTTGCCAACAAGAAGAAAGCAACCAAGTAATCTGACTAGCTATGGCAAAGAAAACAACAACTACCAAGAAAAGAGTTGTGAAGGTAGAGGCTTATGGCCAGGCTCATATCTCCTCCACTTTCAACAACGTGATCGTGTCCCTGACCAATGCTCAGGGCCAGGTGATCAGCTGGTCTTCTGCCGGCAAGTGCGGTTTCCGTGGTTCCAAGAAGAACACTCCGTACGCCGCCCAGATGGCAGCAGAAGATGCCGCCAAGACCGCTTTCGATGCCGGTCTTCGCAAGGTTAAGTGCTATGTAAAGGGCCCGGGTGCAGGACGTGAGTCCGCCATCCGCACCATCAATAACGCAGGTATCGTGGTAACTGAGATTATCGACGTAACCCCTATGCCGCACAATGGTTGCCGTCCCAAGGGTCGCCGTAAAGTTTAATTATTTAATTGAAAAAGAATTATGGCAAGATATACTGGTCCTACCACTCGTATCGCCCGTAAATTCGGCGAACCCATCTATGGCCCGGACAAGGCCTTTGAGAAGAGAAACACTCCTCCCGGACAGCACGGTCTGGCTGCAAAGCGCAAGAAGCAGAAAGAATACGGCACCCAGCTCAAGGAGAAGCAGAAAGTAAAGTACATGTACGGTGTTCTGGAGCGTCAGTTCCGTAACACTTACGCCCGTGCTGCCCGCATGAAGGGCCAGACCGGTGAGAACCTCATACTTCTGCTCGAAAGCCGCCTCGACAACCTCGTGTACCGTCTTGGCTTCGCTCCTTCACGCCCCGCTGCCCGTCAGCTTGTCCTCCACCGTCATATCACCCTGGACGGCGCAGTCTGCAACATCCCTTCATGCCAGGTGAAGCCCGGCCAGGTGATCGCAGTCCGCGAGCGTTCCAAGAGCCTTGAGGTTATCCAGGCTTCCGTAGCATCCGCTACCAAGTACTCCTGGCTTGAGGCCGATATGAACGCCCTTTCCGGCAAGTTCCTCAATGTTCCCGCCCGCGAAGAAATTCCCGAGACCATTAACGAACAGCTTATCGTTGACCTCTACTCCAAGTAATAGAATTTAACACCGTAAAACTTATGGCAATCTTAGCATTTCAGAAACCCGACAAGGTGATTATGCTCGAAGGCACCGACACCGTGGGACGTTTCGAGTTCAGACCTCTTGAGCCTGGCTACGGACAGACCATCGGCAACGCTCTCCGCCGCATTCTCCTCGCCTCATTGGAGGGATTCGCCATTTCTCAGATCAAGATCGAGGGTGTCCAGGATGAATTCCAGACCATCCCCGGCGTGATCGAGGGAATGCAGGACATCATCCTTAACCTCAAGCAGGTCCGCCTGCGCAGGATGGTTGACACCGTAGACTCAGAAGTGGCTTCTATCACAATCAGCGGAAAATCCGAATTCACCGCTGAGGACATCTCCAAAGGATTGTCTTCTTTCAAGGTGTTGAATCCTGAGCTTCACATCTGCTCGCTGGAGCCTTCCGTAAAGATCGTCATTTCCCTTACAGTCACCAAGGGCCGTGGATTCGTGCCCGCAGAGGAACAGAGGGATGAGAATACGCCCATCGGCACAATTCCCGTGGACGCCATCTACACCCCTATCCGTAAAGTCAACTGGACCGTGGAGAACTACCGCGTGGAGCAGAAGACCGACTACGAGAAACTGAACCTTGAGATTGTAACCGACGGTTCCATTTCCCCGGAGGCCGCCCTGCAGGATGCAGCAAATATCCTCATCTATCATTTCAAGCTCTTCACCGACGACAAAAAGATCGCCATCGAGTCTGCAGTGGAAACTGACAGCAAGGAGCTTGACGAGGAGTCCCTGAGGATGCGTCATCTCCTCCTTACCAAACTCTCCGATATGGGCCTCAGCGTTCGCGCATTCAACTGCCTGAAGGCTGCCGATATCGACACTTTCGCAGACCTTGTGTCCTACAGCCGCGCAGAACTCATGAAGTTCCGCAACTTCGGCCGCAAGTCCCTCAACGAAATTGACCTCCTGGTAGAGAAGATGAAGCTTTCCTTCGGTATGGATGTCACCAAGTACAATATTGAACCTAAGAAAAAGATCGTTTAACAATGAGACACAATAGAGCAGTCAATCATCTTGGTCGTCAGAGCGGTCATCGCAAGGCCATGCTCGCAAATATGGCATCCTCCCTCATCCTGAAGAAGAGGATCACCACCACCGAGGCCAAGGCAAAGGCCCTCAAGCCCTACCTTGAACCCCTCGTGACCAAGTCAAAAGAAGATACAACTCACTCCCGCCGCGTTGTCTTCAGCTATCTGAAGGACAAAGAGGCAACTGCAGAACTCTTCCGCACCATCGCTCCCAAGGTGGCCGATCGTCCCGGTGGATACCTCCGTATCCTCCACACCGGCTTCCGCCAGGGTGACGCCGCAGAAATGGTTCTTGTAGAATTCGTGGACTTCAACGAGGCAGCACTTGCTTCCGGCAAGAAAGAGGCCAAGAAGACCACCCGCCGCAGCCGCGCAAAGAAGGCCGAAGCCGCTCCCGCAGCAGAGGCCCCCGCAGCTGAAGCTCCTGCAGCAGAAGCTCCTGCAGCAGAGTAAGATAACCTTTTCGGTAAAAGAAGGTGACTAAAAAGTCAGATGACTGATTGGTCACCTTCTTTTTTGTATAAAGAGAGAAGATACGCCCTTGAGGGCATCAAAAATAATAGCTATTCTTTTGATAATCAAATGAATAGCTATTGCTTTTCTGATAAATTATTACTATCTTGTGGTTGCGAAAAAAGAAAAAACAACTTATCAGTAATCAAGCAATGGCAAAGATAGTCTTTAAATCTTACAATCAGAACGATAATCTGCTTTTTCCTCCATGTCTTGGTGACTTTATTGCAGATACCGACCCGGTACGTGTGTTGAATGCAATAGTAGATAACCTTGACATCAGTCGCATAGAGGACAGCTACGCCGGTGGCGGTGCCAGCAGCTACAATCCCAGGATGCTGGTGAAGGTCGTTTTCTACGCATACCTACAGAACGTGTACTCAGGGCGCAAGATGGAGCAGCTGCTCAGGCGTGACGTGAACTTCATGTGGCTGAGCGGTATGCAGTGTCCTGACTTCAACACCATCAACCTGTTCCGCAAGAACCGTCTTGCCGATGCCGTGGATGATATCTTTACGCAAGTGGTACAGATGCTGGTGGATGGAAAGTTCGTATCTCTTGATGTGCAGTACGTTGACGGCACCAAGATAGAGGCATCAGCCAATAAGTACACGTTTGTATGGAAAAAGGCTACCAAAACAAACCAGGGCAAACTTGACAAGAAGGTAAAAGCCATCCTTGCAGAAGCTGAGAAGGAGTTGAATATGGAACTTTGCGAGTCGTCAGAGGAGGTGATGACTTCTGAGGAGATCAAGGAACGCACCGACAGAATAATCTCCGAGATGGACGACAGGGGCATCAGTGACAAGCGCTTACGCAAAGCCGTGAATGCGGCCCGGGAAGAATATGCACCTAAAATGAAGGAGTACGAGGATAAGCTCGACACGCTCGGAGACCGGAACAGTTATAGCAAGACGGATCCTGACGCCTCGTTTATGCGTATGAAGGAGGATGCCATGAACAATGGCCAGACTAAACCTGGCTACAACATCCAGATATCAACCGAGAATCAGTTCATCACCCATTACTCCACCTCCTGGAGGCCAACTGACTGGGGCACCTTCATCAACCATATGGACACCTTTAAGGAGCGATACGGAAGGCATAGCAAAGAAGTGGTAGCCGACTCTGGATATGGGAGTGAAGAGAACTACGAGTATATGGATATCAATGATATAGACGGATATGTCAAGTATAATCTGTTCCATACTGAGCTGAAAAAGAAAACTATCAAGAATCCTTTCCTCCCGGAACATCTCTATTACAACGAACAAGATGACTACTTCGTTTGTCCTATGGGTCAACATATGACATATATTGGCAATAATCGACGAGTCTCTGACTTAGGGTATGTTAGTCATACAAAGTTATATCAGGCTCAAAACTGCGAAGGCTGTCCTCTGAGAGGGCTTTGCTTTAAGGGCAAAGGGAATAGGGTCATAGAAGTAAACGTCAAGAGCCGGCTATATCGAGACAAGGCAAAGGAAATGCTGATGAGCGAGCGCGGACTATATCATAGAAGTATGAGACCTATAGAACCCGAGGCTGTCTTCGGGCAGCTCAAATACGATGGTGGCTTCAAGCGCTTCCACTATCGGGGTAATCGGCTAGTCAGAGCCGAGTTCGCGACGCTTGCCATTGCCCATAACATAAAGAAAATGGCCGCTTTATCGGCTTCAAGGGGCTGATAAAGCAGCCAATCGTACTTATAAATATCCTTTTCGGGAAAACGATTGGGCCACAAGAGCCTTTTACATAAATACAAAGAAGGTGACCAATAATCTCTTATTAGTCACCCTCTTTATTTGCCTCTTACATAATCTTCATTGTTTAAGGTTAAAAGATTAGAGGATTAGGATCTTCTCCCCAGTCCATGATGCTGGTTTGGAGTACCTGTTCGGTCTCCATGGCCTGCGCCTAGCAGATCGGAGTGACGTAGGTCTCTATTCTCATACCGTAAAAAGAATTTGTTATAATACATCGATATTTATTGTAGCAGATTTAAGACCGGGACTTGTCGCCTTCACCCTGATTTGTCCGCCCTCTCCAGTCGCCTTCAGCACCAGCAGGGTCTTGCCCATGAAGGTCTTGCTTGAAAGGGACTGCTGAGGGTTCCAGTCCAGGATATCGCCGTTTTCCACGCCAACCAATGTGTAAGGACCAGAGACTTCGAAGTTTATACCACAGGCGGCAGATGGGCAGAAGTGCGATGATTTATCCAGAATGTCCACGGTGAGGAACACTATGTCTTTACGATTCGCTTTCATAACCTTGCGGTCCACCGTCAGGCGTATGGCAGCAGGCTTGGAAGCGGTATAATGCACGTCCTGCGCCACCTTTACACCATTTCTATAGCCTACGGCCTTAAGGGTACCGGGAGTATAGCGCACCTGCCACAGGATCTGCAATGCTTCTTCATCCATAGACTTTCGGCCAAGCGATTTCCCGTTCAGGAACAATTCCACCTCGTCACAGTTTGTCCATGCGACCACCGGAATTTCTTTCCCTTCCTTACCCGGCCAGGTCCAGTGCGGCAGGATATGAACCATAGGCGCATGCGTCCACAGGCTTTGATATAGATAATACGGATCCTTCGGAAAACAAGCCAGGTCAATGACACCGTAGTTATTCGTACGGGAGCCGTTCCCCCAGGATTCACCCAGATAATCGAATGCCGTCCATCGGAACTCCCCGATGAAATACGGATAACGTAATACTTGCTTCCACTCTTCGCGGCAGGTCGCCTTGCGGGGTTGATTGTCATAGCCTGAGGCGTAGCGTGCATCGAATTCAGGAAAGACTTCCTCTTCGGAGTAGCTGTCTATGGGGTAGTAACCAGGCTGGTCTTTTTCCTTTATGGTCACCGGGGCTATCCAGGGGCGGACAGCCCCGATGGTCTTATAGACGCCCCTGGTGGCACGTGTATGCGGAATCTCGGTACCGATAGACACCTTTGACGGTTGGCTCTGGTGGAACTTTTCGATATCTCCCCTGCCCTCACCGTTCATATTGAATCCGGCGACATCCAGATATTCGCCCAAGGCCCACGCCTGGGTAGTCGGCCGCGTCGGATCAAGTTTATGGAATATATCATTGATTTTCCACTGCAGATACTGGTGGTTCTCCCACTTCCATACCTCATTCCCCATGCTCCACATGAAGATGCATGGATGATTGCGGTCCCGCTTGATAAATTCAGTCAGGTCCTGTTCCCACCAATCCAGAAAATAGTATCCATAATCGTAAGCGGCCTTGCCATTTCCCTTCCACTGGAACCATCCGTCGAAAAGCTCGTCCATCACCAGGAAGCCCATTTCGTCGCACAGGTCATAAAACTCCGGAGAGAAGGCGTGATGAGTCGTCCGGATAGCATTGCAGCCCATTTCCTTCAAGATCTTCAGACGCCTGCGGAGCATATCCGGATATACGGCTATCCCGGCAGGCTCATCGTCCTGGTGCATACAGATTCCCTTGATGAGCATTTTCTCGCCATTCAGTTTGAACCCATCTTCGGCGGAGAACTCCAAAGTCCTGAAACCAAGCGGGGTGTGATAATCATCCACCAGGACGCCATCCCGGTATACCTCCGTCACAAGCGAGTACATAGCGGGCGAGTCGGGAGACCAGAGTGATGGGGTCTTCACCGTCTGAGTTGTTTCCACACAACAGCTGCCCGGTGCAGCCAACGTCTCCATACTTGTCTTAGACAATGTCTCACCGGCGGGATCCCTGACAATATTCTTTACGACAATACTCGCAGGAGAACCTGTCTCGTTGCACAGCATGACTTCAACCTTAACCTCCGCTGAAGCAGCCGAGACATCGACAGTCCAGACATGTGTGCCATCGTGCGCCACATGCACAGGGTCGGTAATTATCAGATTCACGGGACGGTAAATACCGGATCCTGTATACCAACGCGCCGCAGGCTGTAGGCTGTTGTCCACTTTCACCTTTATCTCATTGTCTCCTGTTTTCAAGAACGACGTGATGTCATAGCGGAGGGTAAGGTATCCGTTCGGGCGGAAACCAACCTGCTGTCCGTTAACCCACAGCGTGCTGTTCATAAACACTCCGTCGAAGACAATACTGACTCTCTTGCCCTCCCAGGCAGGGTCCCACGCTATCGTACGGGTGTACCATCCGATACCTCCGGGAAGATAACCCATCTGACTGGTCGCCGGATTACTTTCAGAATACGGACCCTCAATGCTGAAATCGTGAGGCACATCGACCCGGCGCCACTGAATCTCACCATCCTTCCTGAAGTTCCAGTCAAAGTCAATATTGACCTTCTGTCTCTGAGCCGCTGCGGGGATTGTCAAGCCTAGGACAAATGCGGCAATTATCACGTAACTTTTCATTTTTATTCGAGATGCCTCTTACCTTGAATACAAGTGCGGTGTGAGGTATTCGGGGCTGGGTTTAAGTATCAATTGTCCGTCTTCTATCGCTTCCTCAAGCGATGTGATATACATCCGCCGCGGGCCAGATTCATCTGCCCCAAAGGCTGCCCGCTGACTACCATGGCAGCCAGCGGGAGTAACAGAAGTATTATTGATAGTTTTCGCAAATGTTATGCTTTTAGCTTTTCCTGCTTGCGGCAGAAGACGGCGGCATAGTAGAATATAACTGCGAAAGCGATTGCCGGGACTATATAGGCCAGGGCGATACTGCCGGATTGGTCGGACAGAATACCTTCAATCTGTGTGAGCACGCTTGCACCGGCAATGGCCATGACCATGCCTGATCCTCCAAGCTTGGTGTCTTCACCAAGGCCCTCGCAACCCAGACCGTAGATGGTGGGGAACATGAGGGAGAGGCAGCCGCTGATGCACATGAGGCAGTACACTCCAAAGAAGCCGTTACCAAGCACTGTGCCAAGGCAGAAGGCAACTCCCAGACCGGCCATGATAGAGAGCAGACGGCGGGGGCTCACCCATTTCATAAGCCATGTGCAGACGAAGCGCATTATCACAAAGAGCACCAGTGACATGATGTAATATGTTGCGCCGGCTTGTTCGGCCGTACGGGGCAGAAGGACATCCAGCCCAACGGCGTCACAGATGTTATAGAACCCGGCTGCAATGGGCTCCACTCCGCGAAGGGCTCCAATGATCTGTTCTGTGGAAGCGCCGGGGCCGAGTGAAGAGATTACATCGTCAAAATGCAGGTTCTGCATGGCGTAGCGTATGGTATATGACCACACGGCTATCTGTGCGCCAATGTCAAAGAACTGAGCCACCACGCCCCATACATAATTCTTGTTCTTGATAAGGCGTTTACCTGAACCCTTAAGGTTCATGGGGCCGCTCTCCTCCTTGAGGTTTGGCATCTTGGTCAGGTAGATGGCCAGGAGAATGGCCAGCATAACAACGCCAAGGATGATGTATGTAGTGGTTACGGCATTCAGCTCTCCCATCTGGATGCAGGCCAGTTCACTTTCACTGAGCTGGGCTCTGGCCGATGCAGTAAGAGTGTTGAGCTGTGATAGGATGAAAATCTGGGATATCACCACTCCGGTAATGGCTCCGAAAGGATTGAAAGACTGCGCAAAATTGAGGCGGCGCGTGGCTGTATCGGCAGGACCCAGGGCAAGAACATAAGAGTTGGTTGCCGTCTCAAGGATGGATAGACCTGCAAACAGCACCAGTATGGCAAACAGGAACATCATGTAGCCCACGGTATTGTTTGCTACGGCCACCCTGGAAGCAGGGAAGAACAGGAAAGTGCCCAGGGAATACAGTGCAAGTCCCAACATTACGCCAGACTTGTATGAATATCTCTTGATGAATATGGCACCAGGGATTGCGAAGCATCCATATCCCAGCAGGTAGCATACAACCTGAATCCAGGCTGTCTTTGAGTCGGACAGGCTCATTATCCGCTTGAAGGCGGCAAGCATGGTGTCCGTGAGGTTGTTGGGGACAGCCCATGCGAAGAACAGGCAGGTCAGGAGGATAAAAGGCCAGACTATGCCTTTAGGAACAAGTCTTGATTTTTCTGCCATTGCACACTATTTTGATGAAAAAACACTTGCTATCTTGTCCAGGCTTACTCCAAAGACTTGCTCAACTATTGAGGAAAGCAGGGCGGGATCTCCCTGGATGTGGATGGTATACTGGACGTGGGTGAGGCTCTCTCCGGGGGCCAGGGCGGCACCGGGTGAGGACGTTTCTATCTCATAGAAAGGACCCTGGACGAATCCTGTCTCGGTGGGGCCGTCGTTGTAGGAATTGATTACGTCACCGCCAAAAGGATTGTCCTGGTGGCCCCACTGGCCGTTTACATAATCTACATCGCCTTCGGGAACGGTATATTTCAGGATATTCAGAACGCCCTGGGCGGAGTCGTAGCTGCCGCATATGTCCTTGGCGCTTCCCGAAGGAAGGCCGATCTTGGACCGGTATTCTCCGTCAATCTTGAAATAGAACATTCCATCTTCGTAGACCAGACGTTCTGAGGGGACCTTGCCAAAATACTCATCGTTTATTTTCCTGCCTTGGAAGTCCGGATTGCAGGGGATGAACACTGTTGTTGTGGGGGTGGGATTAAAAGAGCCAAGCAGCCACACGGAAGGCATACCCGTCTCTTTGGTCCAGGCCGATTCACCCTTGTTGGTAAGAGTGTTCTCAGTCTTGTAGGCCAGGGATTTCAGTTCCTTGGGAATGTCTACTCCAAGGAGGTCTTTGAGCTCTGAGGCATCTACAAGGGACACGGTGCGGAGAACTCCGATGCGGAAACAGTTGTCTGAAGCGTTAACGGCATCAAAGTCCTTTGAGAGGACAACCTTGCTTTGGGTTTGCTCCAGGATGTCATAGGGATCTGTGTCTATATAGGAGGGAACTATCCAGTTTTCATAGACCTGCTCCTCTCCCTTCCGGAAATACCAGGAAAAAGGCCCTCCTTCCGGGCCGATCCAGAAACGTTCCTCCCCGCCGAATGGATTGAACTGGGGGCTGACCTTGCCGGCATCAATGAAGCGGTAGTTGGTCCAACCGTAGCTTGTGCCTTCATTTCCGTCTGTGGTGGAAGTCTGGATGCGACCCTGCCATGCAGGAATGACCATCACTTTGGATTGACCGTCCACGAGCTCCACGATGCCTATGCCGTGCTTGGCGAAGTAGGCGACGTCATAACCATAAGTACCCATCTTGTAATCATTGTTGTTACAGCCGGCGAAGCAGCATAGCGCAGCTCCTAGGGCAATAATTTTAAATACCTTTTTCATTTTTATTGTAGTTCATTTCATCTCTCCCAACTTGCCTCCTGGATGGCATCTGTGGTATTTTTCCTTGTCCCAGTCCTTCTCTACCTGAAGGAGGACGCTCAGTGCCTGGAGGGCTATCATTTCCGCGTTCACGGAATTGCGGGGTGCACGGCCCAGCGGGCCGCCTTCTTCATCAACACCTGCAAAAATGGTGCTTTCTGAATGCTCAGAAAGCCAGCTGTTGGGATTTCCGGTTACAGCTATCACCTTGCATCCGTTGGCATGGATGGCGTTTACTGTGGCCTTCAGCTCAGCGGTCTCTCCGGAATTGGAAATGGCTATCACAACGTCTCCTTCCACAAGCTGCCCGCAGGATCCGTGGACGGCTTCGGTGCCGTGGAGAAAACAGGCCGGGTTGCCGGTAGATGCCAGCAGGGAAGCCACATACGCCGCCACATGGGCGGGCTTCCCGATACCTGTCACATGTATCCTTCCGCCCCGGGCCTGGGAATCCAGGATTATATCGGCCGCCTTGCAGCAGGAATCCAGATTGAAACCGTCTATGTACGCAGCCGTACTTGCCTTTGCCTTACGGAGGAAGGTCTCCGTAGCCTTAATGCTCTTTTCCTGTATCATTATAATAAGTTTAGCAATTGATTACATCCGCGTTCTTCAAGCAGCTCCTTGACCTGCGCCATTGTGGGAAGTGAAGGTATGGCTCCAAAGCCGCAGACTGTTATTGCAGCAGTGTGCACTGCCAGCAAGATGGCCTTGTCAATTGAAAGGCCGCACACATATCCTGCGCAGAAAGCTCCAACAAAGGAGTCTCCGGCGGCTGTGGGGTCCTTTACATCGGTCATCTTTACACAGGGGACATGAATCAGGCTTTCAGGCGTGCATAAGGCTGCACCTTCGTCGCCAAGGGTGATGATTACATTGGGAACGCCCTTGCCCATAAGGATTGATGCTGCTTCCTTCAGCGCCTCCTCAGAGAGTCTTCCCTGCCCGTCTGTCTTTACGCCGGACAGTAGCGATGCCTCTGTCTCGTTGGGAGAGATGAAAGTGACGCAGGATAGTAATTGGGCCGATAGTGGAGCTGCCGGGGCAGTGTTCAGCATGACCGGAACGCCGGCGTCCTTGGCAACGCGGGCAACGTATTCAATGGTGGGCATTTCCAGTTCAAGCTGCATTATCACCATGTCATAGCCGCCTATCTCATCCTTAAGCCATCCAAGGTCTTCAGGTTTAAGGTCAAAATTGGCCCCGGGAACCACTATGATGCTGTTTTGAACTCCGGACTCTCCAGTCTGGATGCGTATATGTCCTACGCCCGATGGATGCTCATGGCTTATCTTTACGTGCCGAGTATCCACTCCGGAAGAATTCAGGGCCTGAAGCATAACCTGTCCGTACATGTCGTCTCCGACACAGCCTGCCATATGGGTTTCAACTCCCAGCCTTGCAGCCTGTACAGCCTGGTTGGCTCCCTTGCCTCCGGGAGCAGTCTTAAATGAGTTGCCAATTACGGTCTCGCCCATATTGGGCACCCTGTCAGCCGTGGCAACAAGGTCCATGATGAAGCTGCCGACGACCAGTATTTTGGGTTTCTTATTCATGACATTCCATTTATCACTCAGTTCCTCCGTCTCCGGCAGTGACTGTTGTCCAACCTGGATTCTGCAGAAGGAGGTGTTTATTGTTTTTGTCAACCTCAGACTGGGGTATAGGGAAGAAATAGTGCTTGGGGGATTCAAATACGCGGTTCTCTACGAATATCCTCTTGTAGAAGGCGGGATCCTGCTGAGATGTGCCTTCCCAGATGTTCATGGAGTGGATGGGGCCGCCTTCGCCGTCTACGGTTTTCCATCGGCGTACATCAAACCAGCGATGAACTTCAAATGCCAGTTCAATCCTGCGCTCATGATGAATCCTCTCACGCATCTTGTCCTTGTCAAGACCGGCATCAAGGCCGGGAAGGCCTGCGCGTGTGCGGATGGCATTCACATAGTCATACACTGTTGTTGAAGGACCGGAATACTCGTTGAGGGCCTCTGCGTAGTTCAGATAAATCTCACCCAGACGGATATAAACCCAAACCTGATTAGGAGTATACTGCCAGGGAATATGCGTGGGATAATGGAATTTTTTCATCAGATATCCCGTCTTGCAGTAGTCTGATCCGGCGTTATTCTTGCCGTCAATTCCGGTGAACCAGAATTCGTTGACGTGTGGAGCCGTCCAGTTGCTGGCGCGGGAAGTTTTCCATATTCCGCCGGCAAAGTTGATGGAGGCATAGAAACGGGGTTCTCTGTGGGTGTACATATTGGATACGCCCACTTCCCACCTGCCGGCCTTGGAATCTGTGGAGAATCCGGCTTCTACATATCCTGAAGCGGGATTGATAATAGGAGTGAGACCATTGTTGGTATAGCCCGTTATGGGTGTGGAGCCATCTTCCATCTCATAGGCGTCAACCATTTCCTGTGTGGGGTCAAAAATGGAATAGCAGCCAAAGGATGTAGGGTCGCTACAGTTTAGCCAGTGATCTGTAGCGCCGTTGTTACGGCCCCATAATACTTCCTTGTTCCAGTTGTCATTGAAGATGTTCTGGTAGTTTTTCACAGGGTCTGCGGGCAGATCCTTGTCATAGAGGCCATGCCCGGCAGCCTCGGCGGCGTCTATGCACTCCTTTGCCGCATCTGCCGCGGCTTTCCATTTCTCGGGGTCATATGTCTGGGAAATAAGGTTTTCTCCAGTAACAAGATCCTTGAGCTCTGCAAAGTCAGGGTTGCCGTTGTACAGAGGGGAGGCGATATACAGCAGGACTCTGCTCTTGAGGGCAAGCGCAGCAATCCTGGTAGCCCTGGCCTGGTCTTCAGAAGCCCAGGAGTCCTTGTCGATCAGATATTCGGCCGCCATGTCGCAGTCATCGGATATGAATTTGGCAACATTGTCTGCAGGAGCCCTGGTTATGGAGGCTATATCTTCATTGATATCAAGAACATGATTAATAATGGGGATGGGGCCGTAAGCGCGGAATATCATAAAATGATAGAATGCCCTGAGGAAATAGGCTTCACCTTTCATCCACCTTATTTCATCGGCCGTAGCCTCCGAGCATCTGTCTACGTTTTCTATGACCATGTTGGCCTTACGGATTGCTTCGTACATGGTATTCCAGATGTGTGCGGCGAAGTCGTCAATGGGGGCCCATGCGCCACTGCTCATGGCATGGGTGACGTGGCCGCCGAAAGCGATTTCCATCTCATCGCATGCTCCGGTGAAGTTGTTGTCCCACGCCATATCGGCATGGAAAGGAAGATAGGAATATGTATTTGCAAGGAAGGCCCTGGTTTGCAGGCGGTTGGAGAAAACGTCGTCAATTGTGAGGTTCTCATCCGGTGACATGTCCAGGAATTTCTCGCATGATGAAGCGCAAGCAAGGATCACTGCGGTTGCTGAGAAAATGTATAATATCTTTTTCATAATTATCCTCCTTTTCTTTAGAATCCTACTTCAATGCCGATGGTAGCCGCCAGCTGGGTAGGGTAGGTGCTGGCTCCAAGGTGGTTGGACTCGGGGTCTACTATGCCCTTCAGGCCGTCGAAGCAAAGAAGGTTGTTGCCATTGATGAATAAACGGAGTTTCTCAAGCCCTATCCTGGATGTGATCTTCCTGGGGAAAGAGTATCCGACTTCGGCCGTCTTCAACTTGAGGAAAGAAGAGTCGTGCAGGTAGAGGGTGTTAATCTGGTAGTTGTTGGTAGAGGTTCCGTTATGCACAACCGGATAGAGGGCGTTTGTGTTATCGGCCCCGGGGATAAAGCGGTTGTCATAGTATTCACGGTAGACGTTATATCCCGGATAATCAAGCTGGAAAGGCCACATGCCCGCGGAATCCAGAAGTATGGTTGCGTTGGCTGCACCGGTGAAATTGGCCGATACATCGAAGCCTTTCCAGGCCACGGTAAAGCCAAATCCATACATTATCTCCGGTTCACGGGCGTACCCTATGAATACTCTGTCGTAGGGATTGATTACGCCATCATTGTTGACATCCTTGTATTTTATGTCGCCCACGGTATACGTGCCCAGCTCCTGCTTGGGGCTGTTGTCAATTTCTTCCTGAGACTGGAACAGCCCGAGGGCTATATATCCAAGAGGGATCCCGATGGACTTTCCGCGGGTGTTCTGGTAGCTCCATAAGGCCTGTGCTGTGTCGTCTTCTATGACAGTGTTATGTGCGTATGTCACATTACCGCGAATCTGGTAATAGAGCCCATAGGATGTTGTGTTGGTAAACTCAATGTTGGCATCAAAACCGGTATTGTCCATTATGCCGATATTGGAAAGCGCCAGCTGATTTGACGCAAGACCTATGGTTCTGGGGACGGACCCTCTTTCCAGAAGGATATTGGTACGGTGCTCATAGAAATAGTCTCCTGACAAACGCAGTTTGCGGTCAAACATCTCCAGATCAAGGCCTACATCGGCCTTATTGGAGACTTCCCAGGAAGCCAGAGGGGAGCCCATCCGGGATTCGGCCACGCCTCCAATTCCTTTGGACTGATCATAACTGAAGGTGTAACCGTTAGCATTCTTGTTGATTGTAGACATGTAGAAGAAACGCTGAGCATTGAGGGCGTCGTTACCTACAGTTCCATAAGAGCCCCTTATCTTAAGGTGATCGATGAAACTGACGTTCCACCATTTTTCTTCTGAAGGAACCCAGCCGGCAGACACAGCAGGGAAGAAGCCGTATCTATGACCGGGGGCGAAGTTTTCGGAGCCGTTGTATCCGGCGTTGACTTCAAAGAGGTAGCGCTGCCTGTAATTGTATGCAAGTCGGCCGGCGAACCCCTGACGCCTGTAAGGCAGCTGGGCGGTAGAATTCCCTGCGGTAAGGTCTGAATAGTCCCTTAAGTTAGCCATAAGGAGGGCCGATACTCCATGACCATTGAATACGCGGTCATAATTGATTCGGGCATCGGCATAGTAGGACCTGTTGGAAACATTAAAGGCAAGATAGTAGCCCATGGTTCCCTCTTCCTGAATCACATTGTAGCGGTCTTCACCCGTAACGGGATCAGGCCCCAGGTATTTCTTCAGCTCAGGTTGTTTGCGGCGGGTTGCCTCAACACTGTAATAGTGGTCATAAGCGAAGTTGCCTTCAATCACAAGGCCCGGAGTAATCAGTGTCCCCAGATCCCATTTGGCGCCAAAAGTGCCCTGGGTTGTGGAGCGGAACTGTTTTGAGAAACCATTATTGGTGGTAAGGACATACGGACTGTTCTTCTCATAAGATGTATTGGATGAACCAAAGGAGCCGTCCGGGTTACGGATGGGATAGGTTATGGGATTGACAACCTTGAGGGACCAGAATATGTCTCCTGCAGGTGTTCCGGGATATGTCCTGTTCTCCACTATTTCCGCAAGGCCAAGGGTTAGGGTGAAGTTCTTGGTCACATTCACGTCCACATTGGTGCGGAAGTTATATCTCTGTGACAGGGAGTTGGTCCTGTATTTATATGCAGGGTCTTCCTTGAAAAGGCCGCTTTCTGAAGAGAATCCGGCGCTGACATAATAGCGGACTATTTCATTACCGCCGCTTACGGATACTGTGTTTATGGTCTGGAAGGCATTCTTCTTGAGTACGGCATCCGTCCAGTCTACGCTGGGATAGTTGTAGGGGTCCGAGCCATCCCTGAAGAGTTCAATCTCTTCATCGGACCATGGCAAGGCAACTCCACCTGTTTCGCAGGCTTCATTCATAAGGGTGGCAAACTCCCAGCCTTTGATGTAGTTGGGGAAGCGAAGGCCGTGAAGCAGGGAGGATTCTGACCTGAAGGAGACACGGGGCTTTCCGGCCGTTCCTTTCTTTGTGTTGATAAGGATAACGCCGTTAGCTCCCCGCATACCGTAAACTGCGGTTGCAGAAGCGTCTTTGAGGATTGAGAAAGACTCTATTTCATCAGTGTTGATAAGGTTGATATCTCTCTCGATGCCGTCCACAAGGACAAGCGGACTGGAATTGAGCCATGTTCCCGCTCCACGGATAAGGAGGGTGGCGCCGTCATAGCCGGGCTCTCCGGATCTCTGGCGGGAGATTATGCCCGGGACAGTGCCGCCCAGCGCATTTGCAAGGGTGGGCGTGGTGGCTTTACCTACAATCTCCGTGTTCACCACGGTAAGGGCTCCCGTGACCGTTGCTTTCTTCTGGGTGCCGTAGCCAATGACAACGGCATCTTCAAGGGATTCCATGTCAGGCTCCAGGGCTACGTCAATGGTGCTTCTGCCGTCAATCCTGATTTCCTGGGTCTTGTAGCCTATGGCCGATATTACCAGAATTCCCTTGGAGTCGTTGACCTTGATAAGGTAGGTACCGTCCAAATCTGTTATTGTTCCAACATTGGACGCCTTGAGCATGACTCCAGCTCCAATAGAGGGCTCTCCTGTTGATGCATCGGTTATGGTACCGGATACAGTAATTGACTTTTTCCCCTGTGCGTTTACGCTCAAGGGAAGCGCAAGCATTGCCAAAGCAAGGAGTGAGAACAGGACCAGACTCCCTATGGAAACGCCGCGGATTTGGGTCTTAATTGACATAGCAGGTTAAATAAAATGTTCCACAATAACGCTAAATCGTTATAGCTTTTAAAGCAAAAAAGAAACCCGAAACTGTCAGGGTAAACAACTTAAAAATATGCCTTACTAATTGGGTTTCAATAACTTGGTTAATGGTAGCAACAAAAATATGTCGGGCTTTTCTATGTTGCTGTTGCAAATATATGTACTTTATTTTGGAAAAACAAGGGATTTGCTAAAACAATTTAGTTTAGTTTCCCGTGAATCAGATAAGTATTGTATGCATTCCATGCCGACATTATGAAATACAGGTCATTTCCCTCCTTAAGGGACAGGGGGTGTATGAAGCTGCCGTAGGGGCGCCAGAATGATCTTCCGTCGGTAAGTACCTGGGGTTCGCTCCAGGGGCCTATTATATTATCTGCGTATCGCATTATTATTTGGTCGTTGCGCTGCTCGTTGATGTAGAGAATGACCCATTTGCGGTGCTGGGGGAACCACGCAAAGGATAGTTCTCCGCTGAAGTCGTCGAAAATGGGTGCAGCTGCGGTTTCCTTATCCCTTACCCAGCCAAGACCACTCCAATACTCATACTCGTCCTGATGTTCCACCCTGTCTTCGACCACCCTGGCAAGGCGGGGATTTGAGGATCGGCCTGTTACGGTTCCTATCATATATACATATCCCTCATGATTGAACAGGCCCACCTGGCCGAAGTTGCTTCTGGATGCAAAGCTGATGGACCTTACCCGGTTCCATGTCCTTGCTCCGTCGGTGGATTTAAAGTAGCTTGAGAAATTGGAAACCCAGCCATACCAGGTGCGGATGTTCATATAGTGGATATAATCGGCCCCGCCTGCGTGGACGGCTCCGGTTGGGATAGAGGTATAGTCGCTGTTGCCGTCGGTTATGTGTGCGCTGTAGCAGATCTCCCTTGCGCGCCCCTGACTGTCTGTGGCCGCTCCTGTTATGGACAGGCCGTCACTGAGCCTGGTGTCCTCGGAGAATAGCAGGACGTTACCCCTCCAGTTTGACCCGCCAGGGTTGGGCGCGGTGAGATTGGGGACAAAGTCTCCGCCGAATGTGTCGCCGAATACCATGCCGAATTTACCCGGGGATATTTCCCATGTTATTCCCAGGTCTGTCCCTCCTACGTCAAAGCGTGTGTGGGTGTTGTTGAACACTTCATACGCCACCTTTGGCAGGCCGTCGTGGCCATTGTCCTCTTTGCCGGTTACGCGGGAAACAACCTTGAAGTCGCTGAATGTCAGAGTGGTAAACTTCTTTCCGGAGGTGTTGTCTATGGTAAGCTTGCTTACCGGGCCGGGCCGTCCGTCCTTGCCCATCAGCTGGAATTCCAATACCGTCTCCTGGGGGTCGTCGGGGTGGATGGCATATTGGAACATGAACTTTTCCGAAAGGATGCCTACACCGTATTTGTTTACATTACCGTAACCGCCTCCATTCCGGGTTACAATAAGTGATGAACTACTAGGTAACCCCAGAAAAGTGACCTCTACCTCCACAAGGCCGTTTTCGTCAGGGACTGCCCTGTTATCCGAGAACACTACCTTTAAGCCGGGGTTCTGGTTCTCGGGGGCCTGCTCTCCGACGGTTTTGCAACCGGAGATGGTCAAAACTATAATGAAAGGATGAAAGAATTTCATCATAAACCTTTAATGTCTAAAGACATAAGATAGGTATTGTATGGTAGCCACATGGACATTATGAAGTACAGCTTCCCGCCTTCCTGCTTGGACAAGGGGTGGATGAATGAGCCATAAAGCTGTGGATAACTCAGGCCGGAAGCCACGGTGAGAGGGTCGCTCCAGGGGCCGGTTATTTTGTCGGCATAACGCATGGTAATCTCATACCTGGGCCCGTTGAAATACAGTATGACCCATTTCTCGAATTCCGGGAGATACTCAATCGATAGTTCACCTGCTATGTCGTCAATCAGGGTTGTGGCCTCCTTCTCCTGGCCCTTTTTCCAGTCGGCACCATTCCAGAACTCATACTGGGACTGACTCTCGATGCCCGATTCCTTGACTCTGGCGAGCTTGGGCTTGGAATTCCTTCCGGACTGAGTACCTACCATATAGACGTATCCGTCGCCGATATTGCAGAATCCAACCTGGCCGAAGAAACTCTCGCCGCCCCAGCTGATGCCGTTAACCTTGTCCCATGTGCCGCCGCCGTCCATTGAACGGTACATGCCGGAATAGTTTGTAACCCACCCATCCCAGGTTTTGATGTTGAAGTAATGGACGTAATCACGGTTGTTGGCGTGGACGGCCGATGTGGGGATGGAGGTGTAGTCTCCAAACCCGTTGGTGACGTGGGCGCTGTATATTATCTGTCTTGCACGGCCCCCCTGGTCTATAGCCGCGCCGGATATCCTCAGGCCGTCTTCAAGGTTTGTGTCGTCAGAGTATAGCAGCACGTTGCTTCGCCAGGAACCGCCATTAGGACCAGGAGCGCTGAAATTTGGATTGAAATCGGCCCCGAAAGTGTCTCCAAAGAAGAGACCGTAGTAGCCGGAAGATATTTCCCACACTATTCCCAGGTCTGTGCCGCCCACATTATATTTGGTGTCGGTGCCGTTATTTACGGTGTATTTCACGGCTGGAAGACCGTCGTGACCGTTGTTCTCCTTGCCGGTGACGCGGGAAACCATTTGAAGGTTGGAGATAATGAGCCTTGAGTATTTTCGGCCTTCTGTATCCTTCTGATTATCTACAATAGCCACAGCAGTTTCACTCTTGGCGCCGTCTATGCCTACCAGGGTGAATTCAAAACGGAACTGGGCATCGTCCGTGGGAAGCATGGTGTAGTTATATGTATACTCCTTGCTGAGAACTCTCGGGTAATAGTTGATACTCTGCACGCCAACCGAAGTGATCTTATCTATGGTCATATACTTTGTCTGTTCAAGACCGCTTATGGTCATAGATATGGCAAGTTTGCCGTTTACGGGATAGACGGTCTGCTCCAGGGGAGTTATGCTCAACTCCTCTGGAGGCAGTTCAGGCTCTGCCGACGGCTTCTGACAAGCCGCCAGAGCCATTGCTGTCAGGCTTAATGCTATGGCTAAATATTTAATTCTCATTTGATTCTGTTTATTCGTTTGATAATCTTTGCGGGTTTATCCGGGTCTATCCCAAAATAATATACGGCTCCCTGGCGGAAAGGCTCCACAAGTTCGAAGTTCTCGAAGGCGATGCCACCGGGGATTGTCTTGTATATGGCCCAGTAGGTGTATCGGCCGTTCACTACACTGTACATCTCATCCTGGGGAAGGGGGCAGTACCAATACTGAGTGGCGGGGATGCCTTTATAGTCCCAGCCTTTGAAGGTGCCTTCCTCATATACGGCGTTCTGGTAGTCCGCTTCTGTTTCGGTTGGGTAGGCAAGCACCCAGGCTCCACCCTTGCGGTCACGGACCATATCCTTAAGGAAGGTGTACTCATAGGGAGTAAACCATTTATCCCTGTAATCAGGCCAGAGGTCATAGGAGAGTTTTGTTACTCCACCCGCGGCATAAAGGCGTCTGAGGCGCATTTTATTGCCCATCGTGGCGGTCAGTATGAATTTATCAAGAGGGGCCGATTGGGCGGAAGCGAAAGCCTGGAGTTCAAACTGATATGGACTGCCCTCGATAAAGCGCAGGCGGACGTAGACATCGGCACCGTTGTCAAACTTCTCGCAGAAAATCCATACGGTAAGAGTCTGTTTCCCGTCCTCTACGGCAACAGTGCCGCGGGCAGGATGTAGCTTGTCCCAGGTTGCGGGCCTTTCGGGAGTGTCGCTGCTGCGGAACTGCTTTCCCTGAACTCCATCCAGAGCGCTGCTTTCCAACTCTGAATAGCCCCGGTTCTGCGAGGATGCTACTATTGGCTCCATGGCGATATAATTGATTATATTCATGTCGCCGGCTCCAAGATATGGGGCGTAGATATCCAGAAGACCACGGGGGCGGCCGGGAGGGTTGATGCCCACCCTTATTCCGTCGGCAAAGCCCCAAACGGCCATGGACGGTGTGTCCAGGGCAGGACGGACCCATATTCCGTCCTGCCGGGGAGGCTCAAGCCGCACTCCGTCTATGACCATCTGTGCAAATGCCGCCGTGCAGCATAGGATTAAGCACAGTAAAGTTGCGGTCTTTTTCATAACTAGTTCACTTCCAGTTCCTGCCATGAAGGGAAGGCGGGGAATTTACCGTGAGGCTCGGCCTGGTACCAGAACACTGTGGCCGATATGTCGGAGTGCTGGGCCAGGTATCGGCCATCGTGCCTCCAGCCAAGGTCCTGGATGGTTACCTTCAGGTTTTTCTCAAAGCGGATAGGGTCCATTATATGCCAGCGGTACAGGCCGAAGCGCTCCTGGGAGCGGTATGTGCCGTCCGGGCGTATGACCTGGCATAGTCCGGCGTAAGGGGTGCAGAACTCAATGAATCGGCCATTACGGTCAAAGTTATATGAGCCGCAGAAATAGTCTTCCGTGCCGGTGCTGCAAATGGTGGGGAACTGTTTGTCGTCGTCGATGAAGAACTTGATCTCTCCTTCTCCCCACCAGCCGTTGTTGTGCAGGCCCCAGGCAAGATAGACGCCCACATACTGGCCCTTGCCCTTGATTCCGTCTATGATGGTGAAATCCGAAGTCTCGTTATAGGGGGTCCTTCTGAACTGGGCGTGGAAATAACCGGCGTCTTCCGGGACCTCCGTGAGAGTGTAGTCTATCTGATAATAGAGGGTCATTTCGTCGCGGTCATTGACGTTCTCCATGGTAATCTTGCACTTCTTGCGGAAAGGCATCTGCCAGTAGCAGTTGAAGGCGCTGCCGGGATTAACGCACACTGGCAGTGATACCAGAGGGGCATACTCGTTCCAGCCCATGCAGAAGAAGTCCGCTATGGGGCATTCCACAGAAGGAGTGGTTTCGTCGTCCCAATAGATGCGGATAATGGTCCAGCGCCAGACACCTGTAGGAGTCATCCAGATGTGCTGGATGGCACCGGGACCCTCTATTTCCGCTATGGTGACGGTTTCTCCGGAGGCTATCCTGATGTATGGATTGACCTTCCAGCCTTTGCCAAGGTCACGGGCGGCCCAGGATGCGTTATTGACGTTCCGTGTGTTGGGAAGGGCTACATCTGCCATTCCGCCCTTTCCCTTTTCACCGGTGAAATTTTCCGGGGAGATTGAGCGGGATTTTGCGTCTGAAAGCCTGGAGAGGTTACCCATGTTCATGTCAAGTCCGTTGAACTTCTGGGCATAAGAAACAGTAACCGCTAAAAACACGGTTAACGCAGAGAGAATAATACCTTTTTTCATATTGCCATTTGTTATTTATCAAATGATTGGCAACATGGAAAAACCCGACGTGCAAAATTACTAAATTGATTTAGCATTTGCAAGAGCGGTGATTAAAAATTGCCAAAAGATGGTATAAATCAGGGTAAAGGCATCCCAAAAATCTCTTTCAGGCGCGAAGAATCATATTTGACTCTTCGGTCGAAGTAGTAGATGCCGTTCTGCTCCTGCTGGACATCGGTAAGCTGTGTATAGCAAAAACCCCATACGCAGTCGCTGAGTTCTATCAGGGCACGGACCTGGCCTTCAAGGCGGGCATAGAACTCTTCCTTTGTCTGTGGAGCTGAACCGTATCCCCATGCGCCGTCTTCCGGAGGATTCACTTCCATACAGCGTATGCCGCCGAATTCGTCCACAATGTAAGGGGCGCTGCCGTCATATTCCGGGAAATTGGAAGGAGTATCCAGTTCCGGACGGTTGTAACCTACATTTCCGCGGTAAAGAAGCTGGCGCTCTCCGTTGTATAGGAACATCTTGCCGTCATTCCATATTATCTCCTTGAGCCGGGCGGGATCCTGCTCATAGTGGTGTACGGCCCAGATGTCGGTCTTTATTATGACTCCGCCGCTGACGGTGTTTATGGGACGGGTGGGGTCAATGCTCTTGGTTATGTCGTATACATCGGCAATGAATCTGGGATACTGGACGTTGTCGGGCCAGAACTCTTCGTTGAAAGGGGTCCAGGTAACGATTGAGGGATGGTTCATGTCACGTGAGACCACGTTTGTCCATTCGCTGAGATAGTTTCGGGCGGCAATTGGGTCGTTGCAGTCAAGTCCCCAGCTGGGGCACTCTCCCCAGGTTATATATCCCAGTTTATCGGCCCAATAGTGAAAACGCTCCTCAAACACTTTCTGGTGCAGGCGGGCGCCGTTGAATCCCACTTCCATGGACATTTCTATGTCGTGACGGAGTGCTTCGTCGGAGGGCGCCGTCCATATTCCGTCGGGATAGAATCCCTGATCCAGGACAAGGCGCTGGTAGAAGGGCTCGTTATTGAGGAAAATGCGATTTCCCTCAATATGTATCTTCCTCATGCCGAAATAGGATTTCACCTTGTCAACCACCTGTCCGTTGGCATCAACCACTTCAAATACTACGTCGTAGAGGAAGGGGCTGGAGGGGCTCCAAAGCCGGGCCTTCTTTATGGGGAGGGTGAAAATGGATCCGTCAGCAGCGGCTCCGCTTTGTCTGGCCACCAGTTTGCCATCGGCATATACCATTATATTAAGGGTTGTGGCCGATGGGTTCCGGAACCAGGTCTGGAAGCTCACCGCAGAGCGGTCTATGTCTGTAGTGGTCTTTACACGGTCAAGGCCCTGATGAGCCACGGCTTCCATCCACACCGTTTGCCATATTCCGGTTGTGCGTGTGTACATGCACTCGAAGTTATCGGCACGGAGAGACTGCTTTCCGGCCGTCTGACGTTTGGAGCGAAGGTCGCTGGTGGCGTTGACGACAAGAGTATGGGTGTTACCTGGGGTAACGAAGCGCGTGATATCTACGCCAAAGGAGTCGGAGCCGCCAAAATGCCGGCAAACGAAACGCCCGTCAATATAAACCTCCGAGCAGTAATAAACCGCGCCGAAGTTAAGGACTATGTCCTGGCCGGCCCAATTGGCAGGAATTGATATTTCCCTCCTGTACCAGATGCTGGGGATGAATTCCTTATACTCTACACCGGATAGTTTGCTTTCCGGAGCAAAGGGAACCAGTATCTTTCCGTCCGAAAAATTTCCGGCGGCCAGTCCCCGGTCCCATCCGGTAGAGGCGGGGTCTATGGAATAATCCCATTCTCCGTTGAGGTTGATCCAGCTTGTGCGCTCAAATTGAGGACGTGGATATTCCGCCCTGGGGAGAGCTTTTGCGCCAATGCCCATAAGCAGTATGGCAAGGGTGGCCAAAATGGTTGAAATCTGTTTCATATCTGTCTTTTATATTGTTCTAGAATTTTGGCATATAATCTTCTCCAACAGGCTTGCCTCCATCGAAATAAGGCCAGCCGTCCTTATCCCAGAATATCCGCTGCAGGAAGGTATAGCGGGCTTTGGTGCCGCTGGAAGCGTCGTGGCAATGGTAAAAGATGTACTCCTGGCCTCTCTGGTCCGTGAATATCTCTCCGTTGTGCCCGGGGCCGTAATAATTGTCGCCGCTCTGGCTTGTCAGGATTTCTGTGGCAAATCCGTCAAGCATCTTTTTCCCGTCTTTACTTAGAAACACGCCTTCAAGAGAAGTGCTGCGCCCAACCTTGATCCTGTACGAAGAGTTCCCATAATTGCCGGAACTGACAAACAGATACCAGTAATTGCCGTGACGGTAGAGGTAAGAGCCCTCGAATACTTTTTCGCGGGATTTGTCCTGGCTGTATGTGAGCCCGGCAACCTTTATATATTCTGCGCCGGGAGCTACACTGCATCCGTCCTGAGAGAGTAAAACGCGGTGGATACTGCCGATGCTGCCAAAAAACAGCCAAAGCTTTGAGCTTTCCGGGTCATACACCACTTCAGGGTCTATGGTATCCTGTATTCCGGTATCTGTACTATGCGTAATAATCCCTTCCCATTCAAAGGGGCCGGAAGCGGAGTCTGATGAAAAAGCGGCAATCCCGCAGTTGTCGGCAGAATTGTAGCAGGTGAGATAAAGCATCCATTTAGAACCTACTTTCACAACATCCGGAGCCCAGAAATTTGACCCGTGCGTACGGGCCTCATTCCTTGCCGCAATGCTCAGGGGAGTAGAATTCATCTTGTACCAGTGAACCATGTCTTTACTGGCGAAAATGGAACCGATGCCGGTAGAAACCGTATAGAAACGGTTGCCGTCATACCATATGGTTGGGTCTGGCCAATCGAAAGAAATTACTGGATTATGGTATTTCTCAATTGGCTCTTCTTTCTGTTCTTCTCCCTCTTCCTGTGGGGTTTGTGCGGGGGCTTCCCTGCCATTATCCTGACTGGCGCATGAGAACGGGCATAAAGCAAAGGCGGCGCTGAGAAACAGGGCCAAGGTAATAAATCTTTTCATCTTTTGACTATATAAAATCCCTTATGCTTTCAAAGATAATAATTAATTGGGGATTAATTAAAATAATACACTATATTTGTGCTAAATCGTATTAAGTCTATGAGAAAAATGATCTTTTCGTCTTGCGTTTTCTTATGCGGCGTCATATTCTGCATGCTGCCTTTCACCTCATGCTCTGAGAGCAGGGAGCATGTGGGGCCGGATGACACCCGGGCTCAGGTTACTATCGGCACCCTTCTGGATGAAATGACTGATAGGGACGCAGTTGCACGCTATCCGGAGCTGGAGTACAGGTCTGCGTCATTCAGCAGTTATGACCGCAACTCCACCTCCAAGGACGGGGACTGGTTTGCAAACGGAGACAATAACTGGTTCCTCCGCCATGAGAAGGTTTCAAACAGGCAAGAATTCGTTCTCTTTGAGGCCGATGGCCCTGGCGCCGTCACGCGTTGGTGGATGACTTTTGCCGGCGTAAAAGGAGGTCAGGGGTATTTACGCGTATATATAGACGGGGCCGATACTCCCGTAATAGCCGGCACCCCGTTCCAGGTCCTAAGCGGCAACAACGTCACCATTGCCCCGTTGGCCGGTTCCGTGTCGCAGCTGACTCCCGTGGAGCAGCGCGGACATAACCTGTTCTACCCCATACCTTACGACAAGCACTGCAAGATAACATACTGTTCATACAACCTTAATCCCGACGGAGACATGCATGTCATCAGCGATGAATGCATCTACTACAACGTAGAATACCGTACGTATGCCCCCGGAACGGTGGTGGAATCATATTCGGATAAGGCTGCGGCTAAATATGCTGATAAAGCAAAGGCCGTAGCTGGCGCCCTCAGCCATCTACAAACGGTATCATTCTCATCGGAAAGCAAGCTTGACTGCACGCTTGACCCCGGAGCGGATTTTGAGGTGAAACTTGAAGGCCCGGCGGCTATCCGTGAAATTGCCATGAAGCTGGAGGCCGGGGATGTGAACCAGGCTCTGAGATCAACGGTCCTCGAGATTTCCTTTGACGGAATCAGCACCGTTTTTATCCCCATAGGAGAATTCTTTGGAATTGGTTATATGCCTCTTTACACCAATATGTGGTACGTGGACGCCAACGCCAGGAATGCCATGACTGCCCGTTGGGTTATGCCGTTTAGCCGTGAGGCAAACGTCAGAATCATCAACTACGGTAATCAGAAGGTGAGCCTCAGCAGTGCGCATGTTGGGTATTCAAGTTGGAATTTTGACAACCGGTCCATGTATTTCCACGCAATTTGGAAGATGTATCCACGGCTTAATACCCGCATGGATCCCGTCACGGGCAAGTCCTGTGAGCATTACGACCTAAACTTTGTTACGCTGGAAGGAAAAGGAGTATATATGGGAGATTCCATGAGTATCTTCGACACCTCTTCCGGATGGTGGGGAGAAGGAGATGAAAAGATCTATATAGATGACGATACCTTCCCCTCCATTTTCGGCACCGGAACCGAAGATTATTACGGCTATGCATGGTGCCATCCCAACACAATAGTGGATCATCCCTTTACCTCACAGCCATCAGGACTTGGCAATCTTTCCCCCGGATACACCTTTGATTCACGGCATCGCTGCCTGGACCGCATCGCTTTCACCACAAAGCTTGTCTTTGATATGGAAATGTGGCACTGGAATCACTCCACCATGGATTTGGGGATATCCAATTATTTCTATATGCTTCCCGGCGGTAAAGTCATGAACCAGCGAGATTTATCTAATGTCAGCGCAAAGACAGTCCTGTCTCCTATTGAATTCGTTGATATGACAGAAGATAAAATGGACATAGAAGCAGAATACATGACCCTAGAGAAGATTACAGGCGGCAACTATGAAACCCAGAGTGCGTTCGCTGAGCATTGGAGTAATGGCGCTCAGGTTTTCTGGAGTAATGCACCTGTTGGCTCGGAAATGACACTTTCCTTTGACAGCCCATACGAAGGGAGCTACAAGCTGAAGATGTTATATGCGTTCTCCTGGGATTACGGCATTTTTGACATCTGGTTCAACAACGGAAAGATAGAGACAAACCGGAACCTCTATGATGCCGATCTCCATACGGAATGGACCGACTACGGTGTGGTTCAGGTGTCACGTGGCAAGAATACAATAACTGTAAAGGCCATTACTCCTCATCCAGGTATTCCAAACTGCTTCTTCGGTTTGGACCGGGTGGTTCTGGAAAGGTAAAAAAAAGGCCGTGGATTCACGGCCCTTGTCATAATCAATCTTCTTCTTCTTCTGTTTTCTGAGTTATCCAGCCCAGATTCTGAACCAGATATCCTTTCTGGTTCTTATTGATTTCTGTCTGACTGATGGGGAAGAAATAATGCTTTGGCGCCTCAAATACGCGGTCTTCAATTTTGATTCTCTGATAGAAATCAGGATCCTGCAGATTGGTACCTGCGTATATATTCATGGAGTAAACTGGTTGGCACTCCGATTTCTCCGCGTCAAGCCAGCGGCGGACATCAAAGAAACGATGTGTCTCGAAGGCCAGCTCAATACGGCGCTCGTGCTTGATCCGGTCACGCATTTCCTCCTTTGAAAGACCGGAGGGAAGATTGGGAAGGCCCGCACGGTTACGGATGGCATTGATGGCGTCGTAGCACTCCTGGGTGGGGCCGCTGTACTCGTTGACTGCTTCGGCCAGGTTGAGGTAGATTTCTCCAAGACGGATATAAACCCACTGAAGAAGGGGAGTATACTTCCATGGAATGCGGTCAGGGGATACCAGTTTCTTCATAAGGTATCCGGTCTTGCAATAGTCGGAACCGGCATTATTCTTTCCATCCACGCCGGTGTACCAGAATTCCAGATAATGGGGGTCATTGGTGTTGTAGTTGGGGGCATTCCATTTCCATTTTGCGCCGTTGAAATTAATGGAAGCGTAGAACCTTGGCTCACGATTCACATACATGTTGCTCACGCCTGCGGGCCAGCGGTCCATGCCGGAATTATCGGCCGCAGCGGCAAATCCGGTTTCCGTATAGATGGCTTCGGGGTTGATAATGGGTTTGAGAACCTCGACATTGCTGCCGTTTATCATTATTTTTTCTTTGGTGTAGCCGGTGATGGGGTTGACACCCTCAGCGGTTTCATAGGCGTCTACCTGATTCTGGGTGGGGTTGAGAATGGAGTAGCAATTGAAGGAAATGGGGTCTGCGCAGTTGAGCCAGTGATCGTATGTGCCGATATTCTTTGCCCACAGGATTTCTTCGTTCCAGCATTCCGTGAAGATGCTCTGGTAGTTCTTGACGGGATTTGTGGGATACCTGTTGAAGAGTGAACGTCCGGCATCCTTACAAGCCGTGATGCAATCCCTGGCGGCATCGGCCGCTAGTTTCCATTTCTCCGGATCATAGGTTTGGCTGATGAGATTCTCTCCGGTGACAGGGTCTACCAGGTTGGCCTGCTGGGCATTTCCGTTGTAAAGCGGAGATGCAGCATAGAGAAGGATACGGGACATAAGGCCATAGGCAGAGAGCCTGGTTGCACGGCCGGTGTCGGAATCTACCCATTTGTCTATCTGGCCCTGGGTTCCCCGGACATCATACAGGAGATCTATAGCCCTCTGGCAGTCCTGGACCATAAAATCCACGCATTCTTCTACGGAAGACCGCCGGATGCTGAGAAGGTCTTCGGAAGGGTCATAGCAGTGGTCGGCAAGGATGATGGGACCGTGGGTCCTGAATGCAAGGAAATGGAAATATGCCCTGAGGAAATAGGCTTCGCCCTTCCAGTGGCGTATCTCCTCCTCTGATGCGGGGGAATTGTCAACTCTTTCCAGGAACATATTGGTCTTGCGCAGGGCCATGTAGGACTCTTCCCAGACCTGGGTCTTAGAAATTGTGGTGGGGTTCCAGGCACCGCTGTTGATGTTGTGGCCATATGCGCCGCCGAAGGCGCACTCCATCTCATCACATCCGGCCACGAAGGGATCTCTCCAAGCACCTCCGTCATCGGCCATATTGGCCTCCGTAGGTATCCATGAATAGATATGGGAGAGGAAATCCTTGGTGTATTCCCTGTTGGAGAATATGTCGTCAACAGTTAGGTTCTCTTCCGGGCTCTTGTCAAGAAAATCTTCGCAGGCACACGTTGCCAACGTTGCCATCAGTATTGCAGAAAGGATATATATTTTACGCATGATACTCTGTTTTTAAAGTTTAGAATCCAAGCTGCACTCCTATGGTCAGTGCTCTCTGTGTAGGGTAGGCGGCTACGCCTAAATGACCGAATTCGGGATCTATGATTTTGATTTTGTCAATGCAGAAGATGTTATTTCCATTAATGAAAATGCGCAGGCTCTCAGCGCGGATCTTACTGCAGACCTTCTTGCTGAAATTGTAGCCTAATTCAGCTGTCTTGAGTTTCAGGTATGATGCGTCGCGCATATACAAGGTGTTGACCGTAAAGTTGTTCGTGGTCTTGTTGGAATGCGCCACAGGATATTTCGCATTGGTGTTGTCGGCTCCTGGAATGAAGCGGTTGTCGAAATACTCGTGGTAAATGTTATAAGAAGGATAGGCAAGGGAGAACGGCCACATTCCCGTGCTGTCAAGCAATATGTTGGTATTGCCGGCACCCGTGAAGTTGAGGGTAAGGTCAAATCCCTTGTAGGCGAACGTCATGCCAAATCCGTACATGATCTCCGGGATACGTCCAAGGCCGATGAAGCTGTAGTCATATGCGTTGATGACGTTGTCGCCGTTTAGGTCGGCATACCTGATATCACCTACGCCGTAGCTGTCGTCAAGTTCCTGCTTGGGGGCATTGTCAACTTCTTCCTGGGTTTGGAAAAGGCCGATGGCGGTAAGACCGTAAATCATGCCGGTAGAGCGCCCGCGGGTGTCCTGATAAGACCAGGTATGGTATGCGGTGTCGTCCTCCAGGACCTTGTTGCGGGCGAAGGTCATATTTGCGCGCAGGTTGTAATAGAAACCGCCGGCGGTGGTGTTTGAGAACTCGATGTTGGCATCGAATCCACGGTTTTCCATGATGCCGATATTCGCCCAAGGGGTATCGCCCCACTGTGCGCCAAGGATATTGGGAATCTGGGCTCTCTTGATGAGGATGTTGTCACGATACTCATAGAAGTAGTCGGCGCTCAGTTTGAGCTTGCCCTTGAACATTTCAAGGTCAAACCCTACATCGGCCTTGCGGGAAACCTCCCATGTGGCTTTGGGAGAACCCATTGAAAGCTCTGCCGTTCCTCCGGTTGGTGTCTGGCTGTTGCCAAGGAGATACGGGTTGGCGTGCATGTTGACCGTTGACATGTAGTAGAAGCGCTCTGCGGAATTGGCGTCATTGCCCACAAGACCGTAGGACCCCCTGATTTTCAAGTGATTGATAGGGTTGTTTGCGCCCCAGAATTTCTCTCTTGAGGGCACCCAGCCGGCAGAGATGGCCGGGAAGAAACCGTAACGCAGGCCTTTTGCGAAGTTCTCCGAACCATTGTATCCGCAGTTGAACTCTATCAGGTATCTCATGTCATATGAATAGTTGAGACGTCCTGCGAATCCCTGACGGCGGTAAGGGAGACGCGCGGTAGAGTTACCGGCGGTAAGATCCACGTAATCACGGCGGTTGAACATGGCAAGCGCGCCTACGGAATGCTTGTTGAAGGTCCTGTTGTAATTAAGCCTTACGTCGTAGTAGATAGCCCTGTTTGAAACCTGGGAGAAACTGAATGACATGGGCTGCTCCTCGAAGATGATATTGTATTTTCCTTCTCCGGTGACAGTGTCATAACCCAGGAACTGTTTGGTGTCCGGCACCTTGCGGCGGAAGGCCTCATTATAATTATAATAGTCAAATGACAAGTTTGCATTGAGGGACAGGCCGGAAGTTATGAGCCTGCTGAGATCCCAGTTGAGGCTGGCGTTTGCCTGGGTGGTGACGCGGAATTGATCGGCATAACCATTGTTGGTGGCAAGGCTCCAGGGAGACCTTTGTTCATAGGAGGTGGCGCGTCCTCCGAGTGAGCCGTCAGGGTTTACGACGGGATATGCAAGGGGGGATGTGATCTTCAGTGAATTGAAGATGTCTCCTGCGGGGGTTCCGGGATAGATTCTGTGCTCCATTATCTGGGAAAGACCCAGGGCAAGGGAGATGTCCCTTGTTACGTTGATATCCACGTTGGAGCGGAAGAAGTATCGCTGGGAAAGGGAGTTTGTCCTGTAGTTGTATTGAGGGTCTTCCTTGAGCAGGCCGTCCTGTGATGAGAATCCGAAGTTCACATAGTATCTTACAACTTCATTACCTCCGGAGACGGAGAGGTTGTTCATGGTCTGGAACGCATTCTTTTTCAGAATCATATTTGTCCAGTCATTGTTTGGATACATGTATGGGTCTGAGCCGTCACGGAAAGACTCTATTTCTTCGTCTGACCACGGAATGATGTTGCCGTCCGTGGCGCAGGCCTCGTTCATGAGGGTGGCAAAATCTCCGGCATTGATGAAATTGTCAAATCTGAGTCCGTGAAGGTTGGTAGCCTCAAGCCTAAGTGTGATCTTGGGCTTACCCATGCTTCCTTTCCTTGTGTTGATAAGGATAACGCCGTTAGCACCGCGCATACCATATACAGCCGTTGCAGAGGCGTCCTTGAGGACGGAGAAAGATTCAATGTCGCTTGCATCCACAAGATTGATGTCTCGCTGGACACCATCTACAAGAACAAGGGGCGAGGCGGAAAGCCAGGTTCCAAGACCGCGGATAAGAAGCGTGGCGCCGTCATATCCGGGTTCTCCGCTTGTCTGGCGGGAGACTAGTCCTGGGACAACGCCGCCCAGGGCGTTGGAAAGATTGGGCGTTGCCTGATGTCTGAGCTCTTTTGCGTCCACCGTGGTAAGGGCTCCGGTGATTGTAGCCTTCTTCTGCGTTCCATAGCCGATTACTACAGCGTCTTCAAGGGAAGCGGTATCCTCTTCAAGAAAGATGTCTATGACTTTGCGCTTGGAGACCTTGATCACCTGCTCCTTGAAGCCGATGGAAGATGTGACTATCTCACATTCCTCGTTGTTCACACCAAGGACGAAATAACCGAAGGCGTCGGTTATGGTTCCGATGTTGGTAGCTTTCTGCATAACCGCCACACCTTCAAGCGGTTCCTTGCTTACGGCGTCATAGACATGTCCTGTGACCGTTACCGTTTTTCTGCTGGAGTTCTGGGCGACGAGCGACAGACAGCAGGCAAAAGTCAACAGTACTGATGTAATCGTCTTAAAACTTTTCATACTAACAAGTGTTTGTAATTCATGCCGATAAGAATTTCAACAAAGATATATAAACGTTTTAGCAAAAGCAAAGAAAAAATTTTTATTTGTTAGTTTTTATATCGAAAAACAATAAAAACCCATCGTTTTAAGGATTCTTGGAGGCGTTTTTTAAAGCTTTGGAAACCGCAATTTGTCAGAAAAAATAAATAATGTGCATAAAAGTTTTGCTAAAATGATTTTGCAGTCTGATTTTGATTCTATATCTTTGTGGAAAATTGGAATACTGTTAACGTGATACTGAAACAAGAAAATCAATCAAATACTCATTATTTCTAACACTTACAAAAATGAAAACAAGAACACTTTTCATCCTAGCGGCGATCGCCATCCCGCTGGTCTCTTGTCAAAAGCCGGCAAACGACAATACTCCTGCCACGCCGGATTATCAGGAGATTACCTTCAATGTGAAGGCTGCATCAGTTGATGGCCTGGATCTGGGCTTCAGCGCAGGTGAGTCCATCTCCATCTTTGATGGTAAGGCCAATCAGAAGTTCACGGCAACTTCCGCCACAGCTATCAAGGGAACGGCCAATGCAAAAGCAGAGGCATACGCGGCTCTTTATCCTTACAACGCAGAATACAAGCGCACATCCGGTAAAGTGTCCGTAACAATTCCTTCCGCCCAGAGTCCTGACGCCGGAAAGATTGCAGCTAACGCCAACTTCCAGGTTGCATATGCCGCTTCTGCAACGGAAGAACTGAAATTCTCCTTTATGCCGGCAATTCTGAAGATGAACATTGCTGCAGATAAGAAAATCGTTTCTGTAACTATCTTTGCCGACGGTAACGAGTCCCTTACCGGTACCTGCAACCTTGAACTTGCCGCCACTCCCAAATGCGAGAAAGTGGGTGAAGGTGCAAATAAGGTCACAATTACCGGCACCGACATCAAGGGCGTTAATTATGCTGCCGTATTACCTGGAAACGTTTCCAGTTATACTGTTTCCTTAACTGCTGCGGATGACTATCATGCCGATGTAAAGGTTTCCGGTGCCGAGCTTAAGAGCGGTGCCATTACAGACCTCGGTACATTCAGCTCATTTAACTGGGTCGAGCCCGTCAACCCCAATCCTACAAACGTTGTTGGTGCTGTCATCATGAAGGCTTCTTTCGAGACCGCCGACTTCAACCTTATCGGAGATGGTGGATTTGAGGATTACCCCAGAGACGGATGGAAGTGGGAAAATTCCAATCACAATGAATCCCTTATCGATGGACATAATTCCCCGAAGGCTCTCCGTATGGAAAGGACCAGCCCGGATGGTATGACAAACCTTCGGCAGGCTGTCGTCTATAGGGAAACTACGGAGATTGGCGCTGGCTGGTGGGTTATTGAATTCGACGCCCGTGTATCAAAAGACAGCAATAAAGATTTCTATTCCGGATTCTCCTTCAATGACGATTTAGGTTTCTGGTTCAGGGAAGTTACCGGAGGCGTAAAGGCTCCTTCACCGGAAGATGTCAAGGAGAACGGAGAATGGTTCTTCAATGATGAACAGTGGCATCACTACGTATTTGATGATACCAACTATCCTACCCAGGCATGGGGCTTCGTTCACCTCGGCATGTGGGGAGATCCCAATGTCAATCCCTGCTGGTCTGAATATGACAACGTGGTGGTTTATCCCAAGGAGCTCGATATCCGTGGTATCTCAACGGCTCCCAAGGAAGCAAAGATCCTTGGATCAATTACCAATGCAACCTATGATCAGGTTGACGGCCTTGGCAAGATTGTGGCCTGGATGGATACTGACAATAAGGTCAAACTCGCGTTCTCAGATGTTGTCATAAACGGAACCCTTATTCCTACAGCTGTGGCAGAGACTGAGTCCACGGATCCCTCATCAATCCAGATCAGCAAGTTCTACAAGAGCGAAGGTGCCATTTCTGAGATCCTCCCTGTAGAGGAAGGTGAAATAGCCGTAGTCCCTGATGACGTCTTTGTCATGGATGGAAAGACATACATGCACTATTACGGTATGACTGATTTCGATCCCAACTTCACGCTCAACTGGAAAACTGACAAATCGGGCTTCGTAGTTTCCGAAGACAATGGCAAAACCTGGGAAGCTGCTGCTAAAACCTGGGCAGCAAGTGCCTGGGCAGCCAATAATGACGGAAAATTCTCCAACGCCGCATTCGTAAACCGTGATGGTTATACCTATATGATTGGTTCACATGCAGGACGTGACAACTGGCTGTGGGGTAAATCTTATGCCGCCCGTGTTGCAGATGGCAAGGATGTCACAGACCCCGATGCCTATGACTATTTCAAGAACCCCGGCTGGACAGACGGTGGTGGAGAAGGGGCAATCAGGTTCAACCAGCATCTCCTTATGGGAGACCGCGGAACCTATGACCTTATCTGGAATCCCAAGTTTGAGGTATACCAGCTGTTCTATCGTGCCGATGCCGCTGAGGGAATCGTTTATCGTGATTCCAAGGGTCCCGATGCAGATGGTAAGTGGAACTGGTCCGGCGCCAAACTCCTCACCAAGGATGAAGATACCGGTGTTCTCGGAAGCATCTCGGTACTTAAGGTTGAAGAAGATGGGTCTGTAATCTTTGTGGGCTCAATCCTCTAGAAACTATCAGGAAAGTTGCGCAGGCGCATTCGCGCGTCTGCGCAACTTTTTTATATTTATGCTTCGTACTGTTCGTAAAATACTGACAGTTTTATTATCGGTTCTTGCGGCGCTATCATGTGTCAGGAAAGATGAATTGGACAGTGGTCGCAATCCTTCTGCAAGACCATATAATTATACAAAACTGATTGACGCGGTCCAAGGCGGACTCTGGTATGAGAAAGCCGAAGACTTCGGTGATTACCTTGCTGTTTTCTTCGAGGACGGGACAGTTGTAAATATCCCCTACGACGAAGTAAAGACCATTGACGGAAACATTTTCGATGAGCCTAAGATTACCCGGGATAAAAACAGCCGGACATGGCTCAATAACCTTGTAAGGACAGGCCTGTATTTTGAGACTGCGGAGGATTCTGAATCATATCCTATCTGTATCTGGTATAATAAGGATTGTATCAAAATCTATCTCTGCAACGGTTCTGTAATAACCCGCGGCGGCAACCCTAAAGAGGTTTTCAAGTCCTTCTCCATCCTTTCATCCGACAACAGAAACCTTTCAAAGGATATTATATGTACCATTGCAAATGAGGAAATCAAGGGTACACGGCCGCAATTCTTTGACAATCTTCTTTTCCGCCCTCGTTTTGAGATAAGCGCCAGCAGTGTTTCGGTAAATGGAGAGCTGCAGATCAGCGGAGAGTCTGTTCAGGATTTTTCCCAGCCTGTAGTTTATGACGTTGAGCTGTTTGACGGTACTTCCGTGTCTTATACCGTCACGCTGGAATGCTATGGGAAATTCCCTTCCGTTTATATCACTACGGATAATAATCGGCCCGTAAATGATAAGGTGAATTACATCCCCGGATCAATCAGGGTGGAAGATCCGCTCAGGGAGCACTCTGACATAACTTGTTTTCAATCACGGATGAAAATCAGGGGAAGGGGTAACTCTACCTGGTCCTATTTCCCCAAAAAACCATATCGCATCAAACTTGATGAAAAGTCAGAAGTACTTGGCCTCAAGTCTGACAAAGACTGGATAGTCCTTGCCAATTACAATGACAAATCTCTTCTGCGCAATGCCGTTGCCTTTGAACTCTCCCGAATATGCGGTTTTTCGTGGACTCCAAGCTTCTATCCGGTAGAACTGTATTTCAATAATCTGTATTTGGGGGTATACGATTTTGGGGAACACAAGGAAGTTGGCAAGAGTAAAGTGAATATAAACCCGGACGCCGGGGACGTGTATCTTGAGCTTGAGTGCTATCCCGATGAGCCGTACAATTTCTGGACATCAATGTCCGTACCTCTCACATATAAGGACCCTGACACCCCCAGCACGGAAGTGCGCATGGAGGTTGAGGGTTTCTTCCAGGCTTTTGAAACGGCTCTGCAGTCGGACTATTTTGCCGATCCATACCGTGGATATGCCGCTTACATTGACATAAAGTCCTTCGTGGACAACTATATAATTCAGGAACTCACCAAAAACTATGACGGAAATCTCCATAAAAGTACGTTCTTCTCCAAAAAGAAGGGAGGAAAACTGGAGTTCTGTCATGTGTGGGATTTCGACCTTTCCATGGGCAACTGCAGCTTCTTTGGAAACATCCCCGGCGGAAACGGTCCGGAAGGTTTTTATGTAAAGGACTACGGTTTCCAGGGGTATGGCTGGGGATGGTATTACCGTCTTTTCCAGGACCCCAATTTCCGCAAAAAGGTAAAGGATCGCTGGAACGAGCTAAAGCCCCAGTTGCAGACAATACCGGCTTTCATTGATGAAAAAGTCGCCTACCTTGATGAGGTTTCATACAATAATTTCAGGAGGTGGAATATTCTGGGAACCAATGTTTGGTCACAGGTGGTTGTCACGGGCTCATATGAGGGGGAAATAGCTTATTTGAAAGACTTTTACACAAAACGCCTGAAATGGCTTGACAAGGAAATAAATAAATGGTGAACTAACATAACGGCATCATATGAAGAAACTACTCTCCTCCCTGCTGATTCTCTGTGTCTCTACATCGTTGATATCGGCACACAATTACAACGGGTCATACACCGGTCATGAGCTTGATCATATCGCTTTCCCTGTCGGGGGAATCGGCACAGGAATGTTTTGCTTCGAAGGAACCGGAGCCATATCAAACATGTCGCTCCGCCATTATCCTCAGCTTTTCCATGAGCCGTGCACCTTTGCGGCCATTTGCGTGAAAGGGCTTGAGAACGGCACCAAAGTCCTTGAGGCCAACGTCCCGGACTATAAGAAATTCGGCCGATTGGAGGGTGGTATGGGAGTTGGTGGTACCACCTGGGGGCTCCCGCGTTTTGACAATGGAATATTCATCCCTCATTTCCCCTTTGCAACTCTCGAGCTCTGGGATAAGGATCTTCCGCTTAAGGTCTCAATAACTGTCTGGAATCCTTTCATTCCAAACGATGAGGATGAATCAGGACTCCCTGTGGCGGGATTTGAGTACACTTTCACCAATAGTTCAAGCAAGCCCGTAGAGGCTGTGTTCTCTTTCAATACAAGAAACTTTGTCTTTACATCGCATGAGGCTCTTTCCTGCGTTGAGGAGATGAAAAACGGGTTTGTCCTGCGTCAGGATCCTACCCCCAGGAATCCCGAGTGGGAAGGGCGCTTTGCCATCTACACAGACGATGATTCCACAGAATGTGACTACTGCTGGTTCCGCGGCGGATGGTTTGATCCCCTCACAATGGCCTGGAACAAGGCGGCAAGCGGAGAAATAGTCCCCAATGGAACAGGAGACGGCGCACCTGGAGGTTCCCTCTATGTGCCACTTAGCCTTAAGCCCGGTGAGAGCAAGACAGTCAAGCTCCGTATGGCCTGGTATTTCCCTACCTCATTCCATCGTATCGGCCCAGAGCCCAATTGCCCCGAGGATTATGGCTCCTGCTACAATCCCGACAATTTCAAGGATCTTCCGGAGCGCTATGAGCCCTATTACAGCCGCCGTTTCAAAAATCTGGAAGAAGTGACTGAATACTGGGACGCCAACTATGACAGGCTGAAAGATGCAAGCCAGAAGTTCTCGGAGACATTCTTTGACAGTACCCTGCCAGCGGAAGTCCTTGAGGCTGTAAGTGCCAATCTTACCATACTTAAATCCACCACTGTCATGCGTCAGCACGACGGCAAATACTGGGTTTGGGAAGGCAGTGGAGACAACTGGGGCAGTTGCCACGGCTCCTGTGAGCATGTGTGGAACTATGCTCAGGCCGTGCCCCATCTCTTCCCCCGTCTGGAGCGTTCCCTCAGAGAGACAGAGTATTATATTGACCAGAACACGGAAGGTCATCAGGCATTCCGCGCCAATCTTCCTATCCGCCCCCTGCGCCATGACTTCCATGCTGCCTCTGACGGCCAGCTGGGCGGTATAATAAAGGCTTACCGCGAGTGGCGCATCAGCGGAGACAATAAGTGGATTGCCGATATGTTTCCCCAGATCAGGCAGAGTATGGATTATTGTATCCGTACCTGGGATCCACGTCATGTGGGTGCTCTGGAGGAGCCTCATCACAATACTTACGACATTGAGTTCTGGGGGCCGGACGGAATGTGTACCAGCATATACACATCTGCGCTCAATTGCTTTGTAAAGATGGCAAAAGACCTCAAGGCTCTTAAGAAGAAGGAGATCAACTTCTATGAAGAGCTCCTTGAAAAGAGTGTCAGATTCATGGAAACAGAGCTGTGGAACGGAGAATACTTCTACCAGCAGGTAAGGTGGGAGGGCCTGAATGCCCCCTCGCCGATGGAAGTCCAGTCTTTCCAGAGCACATACAGCCCCGAGGCCCAGAAGATACTCCTTGAAGAAGGTCCCAAATACCAATATGGAAAGGGATGTATCTCTGACGGCGTCCTTGGATGTTTCCTGACAACTTTCGCGGGTCTTGAAGAACCTCTTGACCATGAAAAAGTCAGAAGTCATCTCCTATCCGTTTACAAATACAATCTCAAGCACGACTTACGTGACCACTCCAACCCTCAACGTCCGGGTTATGCGCTAGGAAATGAAGGAGGACTCCTTCTATGTTCCTGGCCGTATGGAGATAAACCCAACCTTCCCTTCGTTTACAGTGACGAGGTCTGGACCGGCATTGAATATCAGGTGGCGGCTCATCTCATAGCGGAAGGATGTGTGGAAGAAGGGCTTGATATCGTCCGCACCTGCCGAAACCGTTATGACGGAACCCTGCGCAATCCTTTCAATGAATATGAATGCGGATCATGGTATGGACGCGCCCTTTCAAGTTATGCACTTCTGGAAGCCCTTACCGGAGCAAGATATGATGCCGTAGAGAAGACCCTCCATATCAACTCCAAGGTTGGAGACAACTTCCGGTCCTTCCTTTCCACCGCAACCGGTTACGGAACCGTGGGTCTCAAAGACGGTATTCCATTTATTGAAACTGTAAGCGGAAACATTGAAGTTAAACAGTTCATAATCAACGGAAAAAATTATAAAAACCAGTCGGCCAAACGGCGTTAGACCGTGCCTGGAGTACTCTGTTGTGCCGTTTTCCCTAATTTTTTGTAATTTTGCATCATGATTAGGAAGAATAATGTGTCTTTGAAGGATGTCGCCGCTGCTGCCGGCGTTTCAACATCCCTCGTGTCCTTTGTATTAAACGGGAAGCAACAGCAGTATCGTGTCAATAAGGATGTCGCGGAAAAAGTAAAGAGAATTGCCAAAGAGCTTAACTATAAGCCCAACGGACTGGCAAAAAGCTTGCGTGACGGATCATCAAAGACCATAGGGGTTATTGTCTCCGATATTTCCAATCAGTTCTTTGCGGATATAGCCCGTCATATTGAATCCGCAACTGAGGAGAAGGGATACATGGCTCTTTTCGCCAGTTCCGACGAAAATGCCCAGACCATGGAAAAGCAGGTGGAGAGGATGCTGGCCAAGGAAGTGGACGGACTTATCCTTGTTCCCTGCAACGGCTCAAGGAACACAATAGAGTGTCTCTCGGAAAGGAACGTTCCCTTTGTCCTTCTGGACCGTTATATACCGGACCTGAAATCCAACTATGTCACTCTGGATAATGTCAAGGCTGGATATGATGCCACCATGCACCTCATCCAGCAGGGTTATTCCCAGATAGCCATGGTAGGTTACAAGGGAGAACTCGTGAACATTGCCGGCCGTGAGGAAGGATACCGTCAGGCTATGCGCGATGCCGGCCGTGAGGATTTCATCTCTATCCACAATGTCCCCATGGAAGATACTGCCCGCTATTGCCGCAAAGAGGTGCGCAGCATTGTGGAAGGCGGGGCCGATGCCCTCCTTTGTGCCACTAATGCCATCACTATCCAGTGCCTCAGGCATATAAAGGACAGCGATATACGTATCCCCGACGACCTCGCCCTGGTGGGCTTTGACGGAGGCAGCGTTTTTGATTTCTTCTATGCTCCGCTTACTTATTTTGAACAGCCCCTTGAAACAATGGCCCGCAAGAGCGTGGACGTTCTGGTAGAGATGCTGGAGTCAGGTCAGGGCATGATGCAGCAGATAGAAGTTGCCGGCAAACTGATTGTCCGGGAATCATCGGCCAGGAAGAAACAAAACAAATAATAAATGAGAATCAGATATCTGCTCTGTTTGATAGCGGCTTTCTGTGCGTTATCCGCTATGGAAACTGCGCCTCTACAGGGACGTTCCACTCTGCGAAGAAGACCCTAACCTTCTGGAAGTGGAGGAATTCAATGTGGGCGCACAGGATGAACTCCCCGTCCACCTTGCTTCCGGTGGCGGCTGCGCCATGATATTGACCCCGGAGGAATAAAATCTGCAAATTAATAACTGAATACAATATGCTGAAACGTGTACTTTTTATTCTGATGGCGCTTTTACCATTAAGCCTCTTTGCCCAGCAGAATATCGGCCATAAGACAGAGACTGTGCGGTCTCCGGAAGTGAACCCTGACGGCTCCGTCACTTTCCGCCTTTATGCCCCCAAGGCTCATAATGTGACCGTGATAGGGGACTGGATTAACGGAATATCACCCCTTACGGAAGGGGAAGGCGGCGTGTGGGAATACACTACGGCGCCGCTTCCCTCGGAGCTCTATACCTATCGGTTCTATGTAGACGGGCTTATCGGCCTTGATCCCGGAAATCCCTTTACCCTGAGGGATGTTGGAACAACGTTCAGCTATTTTTATGTGGACGGGGATAAGGCTTCATACTATGAGGTTCAGGACGTCCCTCACGGCAATGTGGAGCAGATCTGGTACCGGTCCGGCGCCACCGGGAAGGACCGCCGTCTAAGCGTTTATCTTCCTGCGGCCTATGACGGCAAGAAGAAGTTCCAGGTGCTGTATTTACTTCATGGAAGTGGCGGGGATGAGAACGCCTGGCTGGAGCTTGGAAAGACAGCCCGCATCATGGATAATCTCATCGCAAGGGGAGAGGCCGTCCCTATGATTGTGGTTATGCCTAACGGAAATATCGGCGCGCAGGCCGCTCCTGGTGAGACTCCTGACAACCTCGCCTTCCGTCCCGTTATGTCAAATCAGATTCCAAGTAACTACAAGAATGGCACGTACGAGGCCTCATTCGGGGAAATAGTCTCCTTTATTGATGGCCGATATAAAACTGTGCGTAACCGTCAGTCAAGGGCCGTAGCAGGCCTTTCCATGGGCGGATTCCACTCACTGTACATATCCCTGAACCACCCGGACCTCTTCTCCTGGACCGGCCTTTTCTCTGCCGGCCTGGTGCCTCAGTTCACATCGGAACTTGATGTCTATTCTGGCCGTGAGGCAAAGCTCAGGGCCTATCAGAAGAAAGGATGTAACCTCTTCTGGATAGCAATCGGCAAGGAAGATTTCCTCTATGATGTGAATAGGGATTTCCGCGCGGAACTAGATGCCCTTGGCTTCCCCTACGAGTACCACGAATCCTCCCGCGGCCACCTCTGGTGCAACTGGCGCCAGTACCTCCTGCTGTTTGTGCCAAGGTTGTTCAGGTAGCCTTGTAATCTTTTGGTGAAACCCCGAACTGGGCATGGAAGCAGCGTGAGAAGTATGACAGGGAATTGAATCCTACCATGCTTGCAACGTCTGCTATAGGCCAGGACTTTTCTGCAATAAGCTTTGCCGCCTTGTTAAGGCGGTATTGCTTTATATAGTCGTTCACGGGGATATCGGTTATCACCCTCATCTTCCTGTAAAGGGTGGACCTGCTCATATGTAGTTCGTCCACAAGGGTGTTCACGTTAAATGACGGATTGCTGAGATTCTCTTCCATCAAATTCTTAACGCGGTCCATGAATTTGAGATTCTCAGGAGTTGCGGCGGCACGGCGGCGTTCCAGTTCCCTCTCGACGGCTTCCTGATTGAACTTACGGATCTTGCTTGCAACAAAGCGCCCTAAGAGATATAGGAGGAACAGGATTATAATCACTTCTCCTATTATGGCGGGAGCCCTCCTATACCACGGGGGCATAATCCTGATGTCAAGGCCTTTTACGGGGTCCCCGGGTGCGGCATTAAGAGGATTGGCGCGAACTTCCAGCCTATAACGTCCTGAGGGCAGGTTTGAAAAGCTGATAAGATGGCTTTGCTCTATGTCTATCCAGTCCTTATCCTGCCCCAGGAGCCTGTACTGATATGATTTTATGCCGATAGAAGAGTAATCAAGGTCTGCGAAACCTATGCTGAACATCTTCTGGTCCGGACGCAGGACGATGGCGTCCTTTGGCCATCGTTTTACCTCGGAATTATAGATGTTAAAGCGACTGAAGACAATTTTGGACGGCCTTGGAGGATAATTGAATGATTCAGGCCGGAAGCTCACGAAGCCCTTTACGCCGCCAAAATACAGAGTCCCGTCGGGGGCCTTCATCCCGGATTTGAAATTGAACTGGTCTCCGGTAAGACCGCTCCGGTGGTCGAAGCGAATCACCCTGTCACGATTTGGTGTGAGGTGGAAGAGTCCGTGGTTGGTACTTCCCCATATCCCTCCGGAATTGTCTTCCAGGAGCATGTATATCATATTGTTGGGAAGCCCGTCTTCCTCTGTCCACCTTCTTTCAGACTCTCCAGTTTTATGGTTATAATAGATGATTCCGGAGTCCTCCGTCCCCAGCCATATGTCGTGCGCGGAATCCTCTAGCATGCAGCTTATATATGGATCCATATCGCCCAGGCTAAGCCAAATCCCCGTTTCCGGATCCAGGCGGAATACTCCCTGGCCCATAGTGGCAAACCAGAGCCGGCCGTAGAAGTCCTGAAGGATGTCATTGACGTGACTGTAGATCAGATCTTCTGCTACCCTGTAAAACCGGTCTGCTGAGGCGTTGTACTGAAAGAGCCCTCTTTCCGTTCCTATCCAGATGGTCCCAGAAAGGTCTTTGAAGATAGAGTAGGCGCTGTTTCCTCCGGGACCGCCACCTTCAGAGTCAAGGCTGTATTTCCGGTAATTCCTGCCGTTTTGGCTTAGTACAAAGAGCCCCTGCCCGTAAGACCCCACCCATAGTTTATTGTCAATTATCTTAAGTGCATGGATGTTTCCGGCGGGAAGGAAGCCTGATTCAAAACGGCCTTCATCGGGATAGAAACGGTGGAGTCCTGCGTCTTCCGTTCCTATCCAGATGCTTCCGTCACCGGCCAGACAGAATTCACTGATGTTCTTTCCGCGGAGCCTGTTCTCCCCGGGGACAGGGACGAACCTCTGGAAAAGGGATGAATAGGGGGAGTAATAGTTAACCCCGCCAAAGTAGGTGCCTATCCATACGCCGCCGTCAATATCTTCAGTGAGGCAGAATACTGCGTTGTCGGAAATTGGATTGGAAATATCGGCTGTGTGGACAAGTCTGGTGATGCCAGAGGGGTCACTGATATGGACTCCGTTTTCTGCACCCACCCACACGCGGCCGTCCGACGCCACAAGTATGTCGTGAACAAAGTTTACATCACCTGCCCCCATCCCGTCCACGTTTGTGAAGGATTTATTCCTAAGATGAAACTTCAGTACGCCGTAGTCAACTGAACCCACAAGGAGGGTCTCGTTATCCAAGGGCTTTACCTTTGTGAACATTTGTCCGGATTTGCCCTTGAACGGGTACTGCTTTATTTTATCAAGGTCTTTTCCCTGAAGTTCCAGGAGGCCTCCGGCGTATGAGGCTATCCATAGATTCCCGGCGCTGTCTGTCTGGAGGTCCCTTATGTTAATGCCACGTCCCTTCTCTCCCAGACTGATCTGACGGGAAGTGAAATCACGGCCGATCCTTATAAGACAGGTGTCGGCAATGGCAACATAGGCCTCTCCTTCCGGGCCGAATTCAATATCGCGCACAAGGCCATCTATGGGATTTCCGGAGATGTCTCTCAAGGGGACAAAACGGAATGTCTCGTTGGAAGGGTTGAAAATATGGAGGCCGACGATTGTTCCAACCCAGATGTTGCCATCCGGGTCTTTGTTAAGTGAACATACTGCGTCGTTGAAAAGCCCGGTTCCGTCTGTTTTCTTATAAACTTTGAAGGTGTTTCCGTCGTAACGGTTGAGCCCGTTCTGAGTCCCTATCCAGATATAGTCGTCCTGGTCCTGGATTACGCAGTATACCATATTTTGGGAGAGCCCGTCCTCTACTTGCAGGCTTCGTAGGGTGTAGGGCTGAGCCCACATCAGATCCCCGGTGAGGAAGGCCACCAGTGAAAGCATCCATATGGTAAATCTGTTCATTTTTGGCAAAGATAAGAAAAATGAAACAATTGTTAAAAAAATTGACACAATTGTGAATTCTGCTTGAAAAACTGTTTCATAACTTTGTGTTGAACTAACCGCATAAGCTATGCTTTGCCGCACATTATTCAGCACACTGGCAGCCACAGTAATGCTTGTGGCGTGCTCTTCTCCCGTCAAAATCGGCCTTATCTCTTCCGATGAAGGCCTTAGGTCAATGCTGGAAGAGCGGGGGTATGTATGCGAGGATATCACCCCCGGGTCACCCCTTGACGGCTATGACCTTGTATGGTGGAACCGTACGGATACAACGGCATTGACTCCTGATGAAATATCGGCCGGTCCTGCCTTTATCCGCTATATTGAAAAAGGTGGGAATGTGGTTCTGTCCATGGATGCTGTGCGTCTTGGTAATGCCTGGGGCCTTGAACCAAATCCCGTTGAGGAGAATTCATGGGCGGCGGAAGACTACGGTTTTGGACGCAAGGTTGGATACCATTCCTACCGCAGCCACCCTCTCTTTGATGGTATGCATGGCGGCGCTTATGTGTGGCATGGCCATCAGGACAATAAATGCAGGGTCCTTGGTTATTCCGGGGACAATGCCCCGCAGCGTGAAGGCACGCGTATAGTTGCCACGCTCTGGGAGCTTATTTTCTATCATCCTGATTACAAGGTTATCTGGGAGCAGAAAATAGGAAAGGGGCACCTCCTCTCCATAGGCTGTTTCCTCTACTATGGCCGTCCCAACTACAATACCAAGATCCTGGGCCGATTCACAGCTAATGTGGTGAACTGGCTCACAGGGGGTAAGACTCAGAGTCCTGAAAGATACTGGACATATGCACCCGCAGAGGTCCAGACAGGAAGTGAGATTCCTGTTTCAGGAGTATCTTCTGCCTCTCCCGCCCGCTGGGCTCTGGCCTCAGATGTAGATTCCCTTGTCTTTGCACCTTCTGCCCAGGAGATAGTTGTCCCGTCGCGCAGATGTATGACCGTCTGCGACGAGCGCGGCGGCATCAAGGAAATCTGGACCCATCCCATCATGTCCCTTAAGGAACTGGGCGTCTCAGTAGCTTCCGGAGGAAGTATCTATCCGTTGAGGGATCCCGTCAGCGTGACTCTGAGGGCGGGAAGTATCTCCAGGTATTTCAATGCAGGCCCGGTAAGCCTGACAGAGATCCTTACCACGGATCCTGAATCTCCTGCCGTGGTGGCGCACTATCAGTGGGAAGGGGAGGTTGACAGCCTTGTTGTCTCCTTCTCCTCCAACATGCGCTTCATGTGGCCGTATGATTCCGATGCCCTGGGATCCATCCATGGCGGATGGTCTGAGAATGCCGGACTATATGCTATTACCGCGGGCAACGGGGAGTTCGTTTCGCTTCTTGGCGCCAACCTTCCTGGGAAAGTCCTCACGGAGGGCCGCGCGGGGCAGCTGCTTCAGTTAAATGCATCCATATCTCTGGATGCCTACGGCCATCAGGCCTGCGATATCGTAATGGCAGCAGGCAGCGAAGGCATGAAGCCAGCACTGCAGGCATATAAGAAGGCCATGAAAGACCCCCGCGCCGTATACGGGAACAACACTGATTACTGGCAGAAATACCTTGAGAACACGGTAAGTGTGGTATCTCCGGATCCCGAATTCAACGAGGGTTACCGCTGGGCAACGGTATCGGCCGGCCAGTTCATCGCAGAGACCCCGGGAATTGGTTCCGCCCTTATGGCCGGATACGCCTCTTCGCTTCGCGGATGGGGAGGCGGCCACCGCGTGAGCGGCCGTCCCGGTTACGCCTGGTATTTTGGACGTGACTCTGAAATTGCCGGGTTCGCATATCTTGGAATGGGTGATTTTGAGGCTGTAAGGTCCACCTTGGAGGTGCTCTCAGACTTCCAGGGGGAGGACGGTCCCATCTTCCATGAACTCACCACCAGCGGCTCCGACCATTTTGACGCATCTGATGCCACACCTCTCTACGTTATTCTGATGGCCGATTACCTGAGGGCTACAGGAGACACCCGTTTTGTGAAGGAGCACATGCCCAACGTCTATAAGGCCATGGACTTCTGCTTCTCCACGGACACTGACGGAGACCACTTCATAGAGATCCGTCACGTGGGGCACGGCTGGCTGGAAGGAGGGGATTATTTTGCCGATAATACGGAATTCTACCTTTGCGGTATCTGGGCCAGGGCGCTTTCGGACGCCGCCTGGCTTGCCGCTATTTACGGGGAGGAGGAAAAATCCAAGGCCTGGGCAGAGGAATCAAGGGTTGTGACCAAGGAACTGGACCGCTATTGGAATCCAAAGGGCTATTATAATTATGGTATATATAATGACGGCTCTTTCACCACTTCCCTCCTTGCCCTGGAATCCTTCCCTATCTGGCTTGGCGTGACAGATCCAGAGAAGGCGGCACATACGGTACAGTGGTATTCCGGAGACAATTTCACCCAGCCCTGGGGTGTGCGTCAAACGGGAGACCCCCGCGACGAAGAGAATGTGGGTCCCTATGACGAGAGCAATATCTGGCCGCTTCTCACAGGCTCAGTGTCTTTGGCCGAATACTGCACCGGATTCAAGGATGCAGCCTATTACCATCTTATGGGTAACCTCAGGTGCTACAGCGGCTCCACTCACGGGCGCGTTCCGGAAGTCCTAAGGGGGAACGCCTACAGAAGCGGAGGTATCACGGCATTCCAGTGCTGGTCCGAAACAGGTGTGACAGGCCCCGTGATCCGCGGAATGCTTGGCTGGACCTGCAACGCCATAGACGGCACATGCACGCTTACCCCGCAGCTCCCCGATCACTGGAACAGCCTTAAGGTCCGCGGCCTCCGCATGGGCCAGGATCTGATTGGTTTTGATATGACTGCAGAGGGCGATACCCTCACCTTTGACTTCACCTCTACCGGCAAACCCAAGGAACTGACGTTCACTTATGCCGGAAAGACACAGATACTGACTTTGTACAATAACACTAAACTGGTAATAAACAAATGAAGCGTTTGATAATCATGGCACTATCGGCTGCTGCTCTCTTTTCCTGCGCTTCCCCCAAAACGGAGGAGGGGCTGTATCAGAACAATCGCTCACCGCTTGTCCAAAAACCGTATATGGAACTCCCGCTGGGCGCCGTAAAACCTGACCTCTGGCTCAGGGACCAGCTTCTCCGCCAGGCTTCCGGCATGACCGGCCACCTGGATCAGATTGTCCCAAATATCATGGGAGACCGTAATGGATGGCTTGGAGGAGACGGCGACAAATGGGAACGCGGACCCTACTGGATTGACGGCCTGGTGCCGCTGGCATACATCCTTGACGATCAAACCCTGAAGGATAAGGCACAGCGCTGGATAGAATGGACTCTTTCCAGCCAGCAGGAAAACGGTTTCTTCGGGCCCTCCGAAGATCTCCCCAACGTGGATGGCCTCCAAAGGGACCGTACGCATGACTGGTGGCCCCGCATAGTGGTGCTCAAGTTCCTCCAGCAGTATTACGATGCAACCGGAGACAGCAGAGTCATATCATTCATGACAAACTACTTCCGTTATCAGCTGGAAAGGCTCCCGGAAGAGCCTCTTGGACAGTGGAGCTACTGGGCGGTGGAGCGAGGCGCAGACAATATTATGGTTGTCTACTGGCTGTATAACATCACCGGAGACGCTTTCCTTCTGGACCTTGGAAAGCTTCTGGCCCAGCAGACCGCTCCTTGGAAAGACCGCCTTTCAGATCACAGCACCCTGTTCACGCGTTATGCCCTTCACTGCGTAAACCTTGCCCAGGGCTTCAAGGCCCCGGTCATAGAATATCAGGGCAATGGTGATAAATCATATGTAGACGCTGTCATTACCGGGTATGAAGACCTTATGAAGCAGCTTGGCTGGCCCAACGGGATGTATGGCTCCGACGAACTCCTCCATAGCGGTTCTCCCACCCAGGGATCAGAGTTCTGCTCGGCCGTTGAGCTTATGTTCTCACTTGAGCGCATGATAGAGATCACAGGCCGGACTGATCTGGCCGATTGGCTTGAGAAAGTGGCCTACAACGCCCTTCCCACCCAGGCTACAGATGCCTTTGACGCCCGTCAGTACTACCAGCAGCTCAATCAGGTGGAGGTGTCCCGCCGGATGCGTAACTTCATGACCAGCTACAACGGCACGGAAGGCACATTCGGCCCTCTCACCGGCTTCCCCTGCTGCACGGCCAATATGCATCAGGGCTGGCCTAAATTCGTGAGGGACCTCTGGTTTGCATCGGCCGATTCCGGCCTTGCGGCCATGTATTACGGCCCTTGTACCGTAACAGCAATGGTGGCCGGCGGCACGGAAGTTACCATTTCAGAATCCGGCGGCTATCCCTTCTCTGAGGCTGTCCAGTTCAAGATAGAGGCTCTTCCCGCCCCTACAGTTTTCCCGCTTCATCTTCGCGTTCCGGGCTGGTGTGAGACCGGCACAGTGAAGGTTAACGGCGTTGAGGTGGCATCGGCCGCGGGCGGAGAAACCCTGGTTGTGAACCGTGAATGGAGCCAGGATGACCAGATTGAACTTGTCCTTCCCCTTGAGATAAAGGTAACCCGCTGGTATGAGAATTCCGCAGCCATTGAACGCGGTCCCCTTGTGTTTGCCCTGAAGATGAAGGAGAACTGGACAAAGGTAGCCAACGACGGAAAGTTCGGAACCCGTTACGGAGACTGGTACTATGAGGTTCACAGCAAGGACGCCTGGAATTTTGCCCTTCTGAGGGAAGATGTGGAAGGAGATGCTCCCAAGCAGGCCTTCACTTTGGAAGAGATGCCAACGGACGCCTACCCCTGGAACGTGGAGAATGCTCCGCTTCAGATCAAGGCACGTGCGCGTATGATGAATGACTGGAAACCTTATGGCGGCTCTACCGGCCCGCTTCCTTACAGTGACCAGTATCAGGCCGATCTAGGCCCCGTGCAGGAGATAACCCTTATCCCTTATGGCTGCACAACCCTGAGGATTACCGAATTCCCTGTAACCTACTAGAAGAAGATGAAAAGAAGAATACTCATACTCCTCATTCTTGCATGCCCTTTCCTCATGAACGGGTCATGCACGCCAACAGAAGCGGTAAAGCCGGAGGATAAGACCCCCGAGGATCAGACGCCGGGTCCAGGTACAGATGTAACCGGGCCGGAAATAGCCCTGGTGGCTCCCGCAGACGGCTTTTCTTTGGAATTATGGTACAATGAGGACTATGCCTTTGAGTGGAAGCCTCTTGATGGCCAGAATTTCTACCGTCTGAATTTCAGCAGTACTGCCGATATGGCAAAGGTGTCTTCCATAGTTGTCAACGGCACGGAGGCCTCCGTGAGCTGGCGTGACCTTGACAAGGCCTTTAAGGAAATCGGCCTTGGGTCTGCGCAGACAGCGGATGTCTGGTGGAGCGTAGCTCCCTGGACGGAAGGGACGGCTTATACTCCCAAAGTGCGCCGCCTGAGAGTTACCACCCTCAAGGAAGACGGAGTTTCCGAGCCTGTGACGGACCCTGTAAAGGTTAAGGTTGCCGTAGTCTACGAGGACCCTGTTTACAACGATCCCTCCAATCCTTCAGACCCCCGCAACGGAAAGCGTATCCATGAGATTGAGCACTGGAACAACCCCTGGGCCCAGATGCAGGAGTATGCTGCGGCCTTTGAGGAAATCTCTCACGGCGCAGTGGATATAGAGATAGTGGAGGAGCATGATTCTGAACAGTTGTTCTGCTACACCGCCTCTACAGCAAGTTCCTCCAACCGGGAATACATGACTCCCGTGCTGCTCTACAAGCGCTACCTGGACCCCGATCCCGATAGCGGAAAGGCTCACATTGACATTGACGGAAAAACCCTGGAGTACGACTACGTGGCCATGATGGATGCCTTTGACCTTTCTGCCAAAGTAGAGGCAGGCACCATCAACGAGGTTTGGGTGTACAACCATCCCGCCTGTAAGATGAACGAGTCCCGCTTCATGGGTAAGGGAGGGTTCTGGTGCAATTCCATGCCCATAGACTATGGCGTTGGAAAGAACTACGCCCACAACAAGAAACTGGTGTGCGTGATGTTCTGCAACTATGAACGCACAGTGGACCTTGCCCTCCACAGCTTTGCCCACAGGACGGAGTCCATAATGAGCCAGCTGTACTATCAGAATTACAACACCAAGTCAAAGACCTGGCGTGACTACAACAAGTACGGCGTGTTCACATACGTGTATGAACGTGACTGGTTCAAAGGGACCACTCGTGACCTCAACAAGTTTGACATGTTCTTCTCCCATGGAAGCGCATATGAAAAGGTAGGGGAGAAGGGATATGCCCACATCGGTTGCTGCCATTCTCCCTGCAACACTGACATGAACTACGGGTACGAGGACACAGCCTCCATCTATTCCTTTGCCGACGAATGGGACAATTACCCCTACGTCCACGGCATAAAGGCCGATGCCCGCAAGGTCACATGCGCGGAATGGCAGCACCCCAAAGGCTACCAATACGGCTATATGAAGTGGTTCTACAGCCATGTCCCCCACTTCAAGGGCATCAACACCTTTGATGAAGGAGACCTTCACCTGAATAACTGGTGGCACTATCTTTTTGATTACTACGGCGCGCTGGACCTTGAGGCGCAGCTGAGAGCAGAAATAGGAAAGTAATACAGAGTCTATGAAAAGAATTCTTGCATACACTTTGATCCCTCTTGCGGTGCTTGCCTGTGCAGGCCCCCAGATCAACGTAGAAGAGGAAGTTGAGGAAGAGACCAAGACCTACAGCCTGGATCTTCAGAAACCGGAAAACTCCACTGTATGGGCATTGGAGGCGGATAAGACTTATACCTTCTCATGGCAGGCCGTCCCCGGTCAGACCAACTACAAACTTCTATTCAGCAAGAGCCAGGATTTGTCCAGCCCTTATACCGTGAGTATAAGGAAAACCTCTCAGGATCTGGATGGCAGGACCCTGGACGGTTATCTTCAGGAGCTTGGTATAGCATCTGAGGCTACGGCCGATATATGGTGGAGCGTGCTTCCCTACAAGGAGGTGGCACATACGGAGTATACCACTTTTACCCGTAAGCTCACCGTTACCCGTCTGGCCGAAGAAAAACCTGACTGGGGGCCCGTTGAGGATCCGCTGGTGGTAAAGGTGGCAGTGATCTATGAAGATCCATATTACACCAACATAAGTAATGCCTCGGACCCCTGGAACGGCAAGCGCATCCATGAGATATTCTCCTACAACGACCCTCATGCCCAGATGCTTGAATATGCCCGTGACTTCGAGGAGGTCTCCCACGGCGCAGTGGACATCCAGATAGTACACGAGTTCTCACTAAACGACCGCCTGTTCTCATATTATTCTGAAGGTGAGACAGAAACCTCAGAGAGAAGGTATGTCACCCCGGTTGAAATCTGCAACGACTTCATCAAGGACCATAAGAACATTGACGGAGTGGGCCTGGAGTACGACTATCCCGGTGTGCTGGATCATTTCGGCATTTCTGAAATGATAGATGCCGGTGAAGTGAACGAGGTCTGGATCTACAACCACCCTTCCTGCAAGATGAACGAGTCCCGCCTCATGGGCCAGGGAGGCTTCTGGTGCAACAGCGGCCCCATTGATTATGGCCAGGACCGCTATCATGCTCATAACAAGAAACTGGTGTGCGTGATGTTCTGCAACTATGAACGCACCGTAGACCTCGCCCTCCACAGCTTCGCTCACAGGACGGAGTCCATCATGAGCCACCTGTATTATAATGAGAACTTCCACTGGTTCCCCAACGATTCCCATTTCTCCGGCCTGAAGAAGGACCTCCGTGCCTTTGACAAGTTCTTCTCCCACGGCACCGCCTATGAAAAGGTTAGCGACAAGGGGTATGCCCATATCGGCACCTGCCACTCTCCCTGCAATACGGACGTAAACTACGGATACTATGAGTATTCATACATCTATACTTACGCCGACGAATGGGATAACTACCCTTATATTGAAGATAACCCCGATAATGCCCGCAGGGTGAACTGCACCGAGTGGAACAGTACCCAGTATGGGTATATGAAATGGTTCTACAAACATATCCCGCACTTCAAGGGTATCAATACCCATGACCCCAACGACCTCCATCTTAACAATTGGTGGTATTACCTCTTTGATTATTACGGGGCCGTGGAGTATGAACAGCGTCTCCAGAGAGAATTATTATAAACCATTTAATAACACTATGTCAACTAAACTCCAAAGAATCGGAACCTTCTTCCTTGGGACCGTCCTACTCCTTCTGGCTCCGGCCATAAGGGTGGATGCCCAGAGGACGGTTACGGCAAAGGGAACGGTCATCGACCAGAACGGTGATCCCGTTCCAGCCGCCGTATTCTATGTCAAGGGGAACAAGGACAACGGCGGTGTTGCCAAGGACAATGGTACATTCAGTATCACGGTCCCCAGAGGCGCCACCCTGGTGTTCACGAGTCTCGGTTATGCCGACGTAGAACAGACGGCGTCAACCAACATGGTTGTCCAGATGAAGACGGAGAGCCAGATGCTTGATGAGCTGGTTGTTGTGGGTTACACCAAAGAGAACCTGAGGAACATTTCCGCCGCTGTCCAGCGCGTGGATATGCAGGCTCTGGAAAACAACCAGTCAGTGTCCCTGGCCTCCATGCTCGCCGGTCAGGCCGCAGGTCTGCAGACCGTTACCCGAAGCGGCGTCCCCGGTGCCTCTAACACCGGTCTGGTTATCCGAGGCAACAGTTCCCTGTCATCGGCCAATGATATCACGGGTATATCCAACCCGCTTTATATCATTGACGGTGTCCCTATGTCCCTCCAGGATTTCGCCGGATACAACGTGACGGATAACGACTTCCTGTCATCGCTGAACCCGCAGGATATCCAGAGCATCGACATCCTGAAAGATGCCGCAGCAACGGCTATCTACGGTTCCCGAGGCGCTAACGGCGTTGTCATCATCACCACCAGAAAGGGTACGTCCGGAAAAGCCCGTATCACGGCCCGTGTAAGCCACGGTTTCACCGTCAAGCCGGCCAAGATTCCGGTATATGTGGGCCAGGAGGAGCGCGAGGCCAAGATCGACCTCCTCAAGAAAACCTGGACCAACCTTTTCCAGGGGGCCGAGTGGTACGACCAGCGTACAAGCGGTAACGGCGCAACCTACGTGGAAGCCATTGCCTATCCTTCCGTGCTCTCGGATAAGTACAACCCGTACTTCAACAACGCCTACGACTTCCAGAATATGTTCTATCAGACCGGCCAGACCGGCAATTACGACCTATCCATGGAAGGTGGTAACGAGAACAATTCATACCGCGTGTCGCTGGCTCATTACAACGAGACCGGTGTCCTGGTGGGTTATGGCCTTTCCCGTACAAACCTTTCAATGTCTCTGGTTACGGATGTGAACAAATGGATTCACAACGAGGTTGTGATGCGTTACTCCTACGTAGACCGTGAAGGCGGTATGGGTGATGTGATGAAGGCCATGCCTACAAGCCCCACCAACCTCCCTTCATCCCTGTTCTACCGTACTCCCACTGAATTGAATCAGATGTCTGGTGAACTTGGTGACGCCTACAACAAGAACGTTTCCCATAACCTCACGGTGGGTGAAACCCTGCGTCTGAAGTTTGCCGAATGGCTCACCATGGACAATCAGGTTTCCATGGTACTGGATTTCGGAAAGCGCGACTATTCCGTTCCTTCCATTGCACGAACGGATAACAAGAGTATCGCCTACTCCTATGCCAGCATGACCACAACCTACAACGTGAACTCTGTCCTTAACTTCAACAAGTCTTTCGGCAAGGACAAGAAACACACGGTAATCGCCCTGCTGGGAACGGAGGTTAACATCAATGACCTGAATACCCTGAGGGCCGAGGCCCAGTCCGGTATGTCGGATCACCTGAAGGTTATCCAGGGATACACCAAGGAGAACACCTTTGCTTATTCCGATATTGTGACCTCCAGGATGTTCTCCGTATTCGGCCTGCTTTCCTACGGCTTTGCCGGGAACCGCTACAAGATTGAAGGTGTGTACCGCCGTGACGGCTCCTCCCGTTTCGGTGCCAATACGCGCTGGGCAAACTTCCCTTCAGTGAAGGCTCAGTGGGCATTCAGCGAAGAGCCCTGGCTGAAGCCGGTTACCGGTGCCTGGATGGACTTCGGTAAGCTGCGTGTCTCATACGGTACCTCCGGTGAAATCTACTACGACCCCCTGCTTCAGTACAACTCCCTGGTTGCTCCAAACGGATTTGGTTCAGGCGTGCTCTGGGCATCCAGCAACAAGATGGACGTCAAGACCTATGGCGGCAACCTCTCCCTGGTCTCCGACTTCGACAAGATAGCTAACAAGGACCTCACATGGAGCTGGTCAAAGGAAGTGGACTACGGTCTTGACCTGGAACTCTTCGGCCGTAGGCTGAACATGACTTTCGATATTTACTCCAGATATATCTCCAACCTGGTGTATACGTCACAGCTTCCTGCCTACGTCGGCTTCAACAGGATTTCCTCCAACCTTGTGGATATGGTGGGACACGGTTTTGAGGCATCCCTCACGGCCTACCTCTTCCCCCGTACCAGCAAGGTGCAGTGGGACTGGACCCTCAACCTTGGCAACAACCACATGGTCATAGCAAAGATGGGTAACGGCGGTAAGGACTATATCAACACCGACGAAAACTATGCGTTCATCCAGGGCGCCCCTGCCTTCCAGTATTATATGCATGAGTATCAGGGCGCGCTTGACAACTTCTCCGACCTTCCAGTGAATCCGCTCACCGGTGAGGCTCTTACGTATTATATGGTAGATATGGGTCTTGCCAGAAATCTCCAGGGACGTATCTTCCCGGGATGTTCCCTCTATACGGATGTTGACGGTGACTACTATCTCCGCAACGACGAAAGCGACATGAAGGTCATCGAAGGAAAGACCGCAGAACCCAAGATCACAGGCGGTCTGTCCACCGGCTTCAAGTACAAGAACTTCTCCTTCAGGATCAATACTTCATTCGCGTTCGGCCACTGGATTTTCAATACCACCCTCTACGAGCAGCTGAGCCGTCTGGACAATTCGTCCGACTTCTACCAGTATGCCCTCTACAAGTTTGACGAATCCAAGTTCTGGTCCGGCCCCGGCGACAACTCCTACTATCCCATGCTTTATGTGAACTACTGGGAAGGCGGCGGTGCAAGCATCTACCGTAAGTCCAGCATGTATCTGGAAAGGGGAGACTACTGGAGCATTGACAATATTAATGTTTCCTACAACCTGCCGGACAAATGGATGAGCAAGATCCACCTCCGTGGAATCAACGTCTATCTGAACGTGAGCAACGTAGCCATGTTCAAGGCCTCTTCTGTGCTTGATCCCCGCAAGGTCTCCCGTATCGGCTTCTACAATGGTGAAGGTTATCCGCTGTCCCAGACCTTCGTCATCGGCACTCAGATTCAGTTCTAACGCTTAAAGGAAAAGTAATATGAAAAAGTACATTATAATACTTATGGCAGCGGTGATGGCAGTGTCCGTCTCTTCCTGCAAGAAATTCCTTGAGCCCACCCAGATTGACCTTATCTATAATGAAGCCTTCTGGGAATCCCAGGCCGATGCCGAGGTTGGTGTCACCGGCATCTATTCACTATACCGTGGCCTTATGTCTTCCGGCGCCAACTGGTACCAGAGGGCCGATGTAACTTGCGGCTTCGTGAAGAACGGCTGGTCCGGTGGTTCCAACAGGAACTACTATACCGTGGGTAACTATTCCGATGTCTCTTCCGTAGACAGGATGTGGGGTTCCATGGACAGCGCCTGCGACTGGGGCACTTTCTACAAGGTGATCGCCCAGGCCAATCTTGTTATCAGCAAGATCCTGGCAATGGATGTGAAGCAGTTCCGCAGCCAGGACGACTATAACCACCTGCTTGGTGAAGCGTACTTCCTCCGCGCACTCACGTATTTCGACATCCTGAGGGTGTGGGGTGACGCTCCGCTTATCACCGATGCAATCGAATCCTCCAGCCAGGTGATCAACAAGGATCACTCTCCCATCCTTATCGGCCGCAGCTCTGACTTTGAAATAGCCAGCCAGGTCCTTGCCGATGCAGAGCAGGCCGTGGCCCTTCTGGATTACGGCATCCCCGGCAGCGCAAGCTGGGGCATCCGCGCCAACAAGGGATCGGCCCTTCAGCTGCTGGCACATGCTAACATGTGGGCCAACTTCCTGGCCAGGCGCGACCGTCTGCCCAATCCGCTGGGTTATGTGGCCGATGCAATCACCGCCCTTGAAGACCTCAGGGATCACGGCGGATACTCATATGTGGATTACAGCAGTGCCGATGCAGTCAAGGCCATGTTCAACGGCCAGTCCTCAGAGGCGGTCTTCGAGCTATATGTGGGCACGGAGAACAACGAGTCTTACAGGGCCGACTGGTCTGGCGTCCAGGCCTACACCTGCAAGATGAATCCTCTTGACGACGACCCCACCCATGACCGTTCGGCCGGTATCGACTGGATCCCCTACAGCCAGAAACCCAAGCTCTACCCCGAGTACGATTTCGCCATCGGTGGTCCCGACATCCGTCCTCACCTCTTCTTCGGCGCATGGGATTCCACCTACAACGAGCCTTTCAACGAGACCCAGGGTTCATCCACCAACGACCGAACCAAGGTCACCTGGCTCACCAAGTGGGCTCAGCTTACGGAGGACACCGAGCGTGAGCAGGGTTCCTACATCGCCTACTTCGCAGAGTGCAATATTCCCGTTTTCCGCTATACGGATGCCATGCTTCTGCTTGCCGAGGCCTATTACAAGAACGGCGAGGACGGTAAGGCCCTGCCCATCGTGAACGATATCCGCAACCGTGCGGGCCTGACCGATTACTCTGGCTCAGACCTCATCTCGGAGATCATGCAGGAGCGCGTGAGCGAACTCTTCGGTGAGGGCTACCTCTACTTTGACTTCGTGCGTAACAACTACTGGCCCAACGCCCACCTGATGGGTGCCGTCAAGTACCGCCAGAAGGGTTACTACTGGCCGGTTTCTTCCAGTGTTCTCTCCACAAATACCCTTATTGACCAGACTCCGTACTGGAATGGTAAGTGCAACTGGTAAAAAAGGAGGATGTTATGAAAAGAATAGTATATATAATTATTGCAACGGCAGTAGCCCTGACAGTTTCCTGCAAAAAGGACGACTCAATAGGCGGCAGCGTCAACTCTACCGAGCAGCTTGACATCCCCACCTATGAGTGGATGCTCCAGACCGACGAAACCGAGGTTGTAGCCCGGCTCTTCGAAAAAGCCGGCCTCAAGGACGTCATCAACGGCGATGACATCACCATAGTCGGCCCCAGCAAGTGGTCCGTAATGCGTTATGTGTATCGCCGCAACAAAGCCTTCCGTAACGGCACTGCCCCTGAGTTCAAGATTGAGGATATAGAAGACGAGGAAGTGGCCAAGATGGGCATGTACATCTTCCCGGGCCGATGGGATTCCAAGGCTCTCAAGGAGCAGGGACCGCAGTATCTGACTTCGATTGACGGAACCCAGGAGATATACCTCTCCCTTGAAAAGGCATCGGCCGATCCGGGTGCATCCTGGAATGGTGAAGGTAATGCCGGCGCAGGTTACCAGTACGGTAACTTCATGATGTCCAACCCTGAGATAGTGTACGTGGTGTTCAAGCGCGGTACCGATTGGGAAGTGGACGAGCGCACCGGGAAGCCCGCTTATCTGGCCCGTTATGCCAAGGGACTGGCCAATCCTGACTGTGATCAGGCCTACCGCATGTATCTGTCCGATGTCCGTACTTCCAACGGTGTGGTCCACATCGTGGTCATGGGCAACGACGCCTACACGGAGCGCTATCAGTATCACACGCTCTTCTTCTATGGAGTGAGAAACGACGATTATTAGCAGAGAGATTATGAAAAAGTATATTCCCATAATAATCCTGGCCCTTGCCTGCCTTACTTCCTGCTTCAAGGAATCACAGCTGCAGGGCTATCTGGGCACCAATATCTACCTTCAGGGTTCCGATACCCTCATCGTCCCTATCGGCCAGCAGGTGTCCACTCAGAAAGCGTGGCTGGACAACTCCACCAAGCCGGTCAAGTTTGAGATCACGAACATCCGTGACAAGTTTGGCGAGCGCAAGGAGGAATTCTTCAAGACGGCCCCGCTCACGGTCTGGAATGTCCCTTACGACCACCTGACCGACACAACCCGTGCCCTGATTGAGGAAAAACTTGGAAAAGCCATCGTTTCTCCAATCATGATCAACGAGGTGAACGGACAGTTATACACCATGCCTTCCACGGCCGATTGCGGTCTTACTGCAGGAGACATCTTCAACGTGGATGTAAGGATGTCCAACAGCAAGGGCTCCATCGATATCCCCGACTACGCCGTCATAGCCTTCGCAACCGGGTCGTCGAATGACCAGTTCTTCATCGAGGACTTCGTGAACGGCATCTGCGTGGAGTATTTTGACGAGACCGAGAACCAGGTTGTGAACATCTTCCCGTTCTACGACCAGATCAACAACAGCGACCCCAACTTCGAAACCCGCCGCGCCAATGTGGTGGCCGATAACGGCAAGGAGTCCGGAATGATCTTCCACAAGATTTCCGATACCCCAGAGACCGGAGTCACCGTTTGGTATAAGATCCTGGACAAGAACGGCAAGCTCTACGATCCCTCAAAGTACGCGAATTATACCACCACGCTCAGCTATTTCGATGTTGGAATAGACCGCGTCAACGACCCCGAGAAAGGAATGGGCGTTTCCTTCCCCATGACCCCCTGGCCGGTTCTGGACCAGCATTACTATATGAGGGGAGAGTACAATTCAGACCTTTCCAATCTGGATACGGATGCACTTCGCACCTACTATCTGTCCCATTCCGACAAAGCTTCTGCGTCATGGTCACCAACCATATTCGACAGTACGCATTTCAGGGGCTGGTACGTGCGTCTCCGTACAAGGATCCGTATCTACGAGCCTGGTACCTATGAACTTATCATTACCGTGCCTTTCACTACTACAAAATAGGAAACCACTAATCACACTATTTATTAACTTTTAAACTATCAAACTTATGGAATTAAATCTCAAATGGTTTGGAGTATTGGCTCTGTCCTTCTTTGTGATTGCCTCCTGCAATAAGCCGGAAGCACCCAAGGAAGAAGACAAAACCAAGCCCCAGGACGAGGTAACAGTTCCTGACAAGCAGGAAGTCACCCTCACGGTCGGCCCCGGCGGATCGACTACCCTCACGACTGACATTGAGGCTTATGCCGATTGGACAGTCTCTCCTGACGAAAACTACAAGTGGATTTCTGTAAGTCCCACCAGCGGCAGCAAGGGTAAGAGCACCCTTACTTTCGCGGTTTCTGCCAACAACGAGGAAGGCGCAAAGGAGCGCTCCGCTTCCTTCGCCGTCTTCCAGGGCACAGCAGTCATCTACGACATCCTTGTAGTTCAGTCAAGTCCTGAATCCAAGGTTGCCGAAGGCGACCTCCAGTTCCTGCAGGCCATCGTGGCCGGTAAGCTCCTTGGTGATGATACTCCTACCATCTCCGACTGGGTTACTGCAGAAGACGCAGAACTGACAGCATTCCCGGGAATCGTATTCGGTAATGACGACAACGGAAAGATCACCGTTGTGGAAATCAAGGAGGAAGCACCCTTCGTGGCATTCCCCGAAGTAATGAAGCTTCCCAACGTTGAAAGGATCCGTCAGAACGGCAACAGCAGGCTGGCCGGCACCCTGTTCCCGAAGGAATGGGATACCCCCAAGCTTAAGCACATCGCCCTCTCCCACACAAAGATGACGGGTGTTCTGGCCGATGGTTTCGCCGCAAGCCCCATGCTCTCTGAAATCTATTTCGATGACACCGACTTCTATGGCGCACTGCCTCATATCTGGGCTTCCAAGGTCCTTGAGGTTGCTCTTATAAGCACCGCCCGTAACTGCACCTTCACCGGTGAGAATCCTTACGAAGGCGATACCGAGTGCCCTTATCTTGGTTACATCGTCCCCGCTACCCTTGACGTTATTCTCAACTCCGAGCGCACAGCTCAGGGTGACAAGACCCAGATGAAGGTGGGCGGCGTCAAGGAAGGTCACTGGCTTGGCTTTGAAAAGGGCTGGGGTCAGGTCCGCTATGAACTCTTTGATGAGAATGCCGAAAAGGGCAACAAGGAAATTTGGAGTGACTGGCGTCTTCTTATCGGCAAGATCATCGGAGATGATGCCACCAACACCTGGGAGTGGTACTTCTCCAGCATGGGTTATGCTGCCGATGCCGGTTACAAGACCTTCATTCCCAAGCAGATGCTTGACTGGGATCAGTCTGTGGCCGACAGGTTCACCGCAGCCGCAAAGGCCGCCCACGATGCCGGAACGCCTATTGACATGAGCGAGTTCGGCGTTGTCGTCGAGCATCACGACGACAATATCGATCACGGCGAGGTGATCCCTATTGACGATGGCTTCTGGACTGTTCAGTAATGTTGAACCTCTAACAGATGAATGATATGAAAAAGATATTTGTTGCAATTCTTGCAGCCGCCGCATTACTGTTAGCAGGATGCGCCAAGACTGAGAATTCCGCTCCCGCCGTCAGCAGGACCGTCCGGGTCTCCGTGGGCGTAGATGCCACCATCTCCAAGGTGGTAAGTAGCACCACCGGCCGTTTCACCTGGAAAGCCGGTGACGAAATAGGTATCTGGACCGGAAACGGAATCACCAAGTTTACCCTGGATCCCGAATGGGACAACTTCGGTTATGGTGAGTTCGTGGGTGAGCTTCCCGAAGGAGGCGTCATCAACGAAAACTCCTATGCCGTATATCCTTATGCAGAAGGCGCCGAGGCAACGGCCACTTCCTATACTTTCCCCGCAGCAAGCAAATGGGAAATCCCTGCAGCCAACTATATGCTTTATGGTAACGGAGCAGAGGAGAAGGATGGGAAATACACTTTCACCTTCCATCATACCACCGCTTACTTCCGTGTAAAGGTTACCAACATCCGTCAGGCCGCCACGCATCTCTTCATAGAGTCTGCAGGCCCCTGCTTCGCCCTTGGCGCAACGTTGGATTTCTCCGCCGCTACTCCCGCCATCACCTATGCGAAGGATGAGAACCTCATTTACGCCCTTCCTGAGCACTCCGGAGCTACGGACGCAACGCTCATCATCCCTATTGCCGTGGATACTTTTGCCCAGCAGTGGGGTAAGGGCGGTCTCAAACTCCGTATCGTGACCACCGACGTAGGAGGCTGGTGGGGTACACCATTTGACGATGCGGCCGGATTCCTTGGTGAGGACGTAGGCTTCACTACCGCCGCCGGCGAGTATTACATCTTCCCGGAGATCAAGTGTGCAAACGCCAAGAATGCCGATGACAGCGGTACCGGCGTGAACGACGGTATTGAGGATTCCAATGTTATCATTCAGGATCCTAATGACTTCTGGACTGTTTCCCTTAACTAATCTGATTGTACCATGAAGAAGTATATATTTTCAATTGTCGCGCTGGCAGTCCTTGCATTGATTGCCGGATGTGCGAAACAGCAGTCAGTGGATGTTGTCCCCGGCAGTAGGATCGTTACGGTTACTGCGGCCCTGGAGAATGCCACTACCAAAGTCACCACCGGTTCCGAAGTGGGCAAGTTCGCTTGGGAAAAGGGTGACGTGATTGGCGTATGGGTTGGCGATGCATTCGTCCCCTTCACGCTTGATGATAGCTCTGTGGGAACAGTTGCCGGCAAGTTTACGGGTGAAGTTCCTGCAGGTAAGGAGATAGACTTTGCCGTCTATCCTTATTCTGAGGCCGATACTTATGCCGATGGTGTCTACACCTCCAATTACAGCCAGGACTGGTGGGACTATAAGAATGCAGTTCATATGTATGCTCCCAAGGCAAATTCCGCCAACGAGTATAAGTTCCAGCATCTTTGCGCCTATGCCCTGATTACCATCAAGAACCTCCGTGCCGACTGCAAGTATGCATATCTTGAGTCTCCCGGCGGATCCATGTTCCTCCAGGGCGGTGAGAGCGCCAATCTTAACGATGAGTATCCCAAGTTCTCCGGAGAAGCCGCAGAGCAGTGCTTTGTGGAACTCCCCGAGGATCACTCCAAGATTGTCATCTATGCTCCTATCCTTCCCGGTGAGTGGAAAGACGGCAAGGACTTCAAAGTGAAGTTCTTCCGTGATAAGGACTGGGGACAGGAATATGGTAAGGGTGAACTTGAGGCCGAACCTGTCATCAACCACAAGGGTAAGATCGTTACCGGTGGAATAGTGAACCGCGGTGAGATTATCGTATTCCCCGACATAGTGTTCGAGGGCGCTGCCGCTTCCGGTATCAGTGCAACCATCGAAGGTGGTCTCACCTGGCTTTCAGGTACAAAGATCGGCCTTTGGGATGGCACAACCCTTACTGAGAAGACCGTTGCCAGCGGTAATGTGGCCGTAGGTGAATTCGAAGGAGATGTCCCCGAGAATGCATTATATGCTATCACTCCTACCACCGGCATCGAACTGGATGGAACTTCCCTCAAATACACCAATGACCAGTGGAATTTCGCCCCTGGTGCATTCCTCTTCGGTACAGTTGGTGAACCCACCTCTTCTGCATACCTCAAGAGCATTGCCTTCAAGAATATGGGCGCTACCATCCGCGTAACGCTGAAGAACATCCCCGCTGCGGCGAAGACTGTCTTCCTGGAGTGCGGTGCACGTCCGTTCTTCTTCTTCGAGGGAACCGTGAATCCGCTTGATGAGAATCCCGTGATTGAGGCTGCCGCTAAGGACGAATGGTGTGTCATGGCGCTTCCTGAGCACACAGGTGATATCGCATCCCTGACGTTTGACATTCCTATTCTCACTGGAGCCTATGATACTCCGCCATGGGGCTTCAAGGCCGAATGCTACTCTGTGACGGCGGATGATTGGGATTGGGGCGCAAAGGTATCCACCAAGCCTCAGAGTAACGAGATTGAGACAACCGGTACCATCAATCGCGGTGACATCTTTAACGTGAACCTCACCTTCGAGGCTCTGTAGTGATTCACTGCCGGCTTTTCGGGCGGCGCCCCCTGACCGGGACGCCGCCTGCCAGCAACACAAACTATGAATAAAAACTTTATCTGTGTTGTCCTGGTGGCCGTAGTGCTGGCTCTGCCTTCATGTCAGAAGGCGGAAGAACCGGCTACGGCCCGGGAGGACACGGTAGAACAACCTTCCAGCCCTAAAGTCTATCCGTACATTTCACTTACAACGGAGGCAGAGATCGTGGGCCCCACCAGGCACGGAAAAGACGTGGATAAATCGGCCTACTATGTACGCGGGCGAATGCTTCTCAACGACCCCGACGGCTTCTATTCCGACACTCCCCTTGTGGATGCAAAGCTTAATATCCGCTGGAGGGGGCACTCCACCCTTACCTGCGAAAAGAAGTCGTATCGCATAAAGCTGGACGAGAAAGCCAGCCTTCTGGGGATAAATTCAGACCGGGACTGGTACCTCATTGCCAATCATCCCGACAAAACGCTTATGCGCAATATGGTGGCCATGCGTATCTCTGAAATCTGCGGAATGTCCTGGACTCCCAAGATGCTTCCGGTAGAACTATGGCTCAATGGGGATTTCAAGGGAAACTATATGCTCAGTGAGCATAAGGAAGTCAACGACAACAAGGTAAAGATCCATCCTGCCGGTCCCAAGGACAACGAGGGTGAAGCCCTTACCGGAGACTATTACTTTGAGATAGAGTCCGACATGGACCAGCCGGCCGGGTTCTGGACTTCAATCTACAGGGAGCCCGTGATGTTCCGTGAGCCTGAGGAACCCACGGAGGCTCAGATAGAATACTGCAGAGGGTATTTTGAGCAGATGGAGAGGTCTATCCAGGACGGAGATTTCTCTACAGGCGGCCACCGCGCCTATGAGGATTACATTGACGTGGAATCATTTGTGAACCATTATATTGTCCAGGAGTTTTGTAAGCCCGTAGACGTTCTAAGGAAAAGTACATTCCTTACCAAGACCCGCGGCGGAAAACTTGCTTTCTGTCATGTATGGGACTTTGACCTGGCTCTTGGGAACTGCTCATACCTTCATGCCGATCCCGGCGCAGAAGACGGCCCTGAGGGATGGTGGGTAAAGACCATCGCTCCATGGAGGATGAAGACAGGATGGTACCTCCGGCTGTTTGAAGACCCTAAGTTCTGCAATGCCGTAAAGGCCCGCTGGAACCAGGTGAAAGGGGACCTGGAGACTCTGCCGGAATATATAGATTCCCTTCTGGAGTTGCATGGTGACTCTTTTAATCGTAACTTTGAGCGCTGGCCCGTAATCGGCACAAATATATGGCCCAATTCCTGGCCTGAAGAGCAGCTTCCCACATCCTACGATGAAGAGGTGGCGCTCCTTAAGGACTTCTGCGTCAGGCGCCTCCAATGGTTAGATACAAATATAAATGACCTATAATATGAAGTATTGCTGTCACATCCTTCTCCTTGCCCTGGCGCTTTCCGCCTGCACTGATAAAGCCGCGCAGGAGCCGGTAGATTTCTCTGACGTGCTCATAGAGGACTCCTTCTGGACGCCCCGTCTTGACCGCCACAAGACTGCTACCATTCCCATCTGTATAGACCAGATAGAGAAGGAGACGGGAAGGATGCGTAATTTTGAGAAGGCCGCTGCCGGGGAAGGGGAGCATGAAGGCTACTTCTTTGATGATTCAGACGTTTACAAGGCCCTGGAAGGCCTTGCATATTCCCTTATCCAGCATCCGGACTCCGTCCTTGAGGCAAAATGCGACGAGTGGATTTCAAAGATTGCCGCCGCCCAGCAGGAAGACGGTTACATAAACACCTACTTCACCCTGCCTTGCCCCATAGAGCGCTGGACCGATATGGATAAGCATGAGCTTTATTGCACGGGCCATATGATAGAGGCCGCCATTGCGTACTATCATGCAACAGGAAAGCGGACTCTTCTTGACGTGGCGCAGCGTATGGTGGATCATGCCATGACCGTAATGGGCCCCGGTCTCAGGCACTGGGTCCCCGGTCATGAGGAGATAGAGCTTGCCCTTGTGAAACTCTACCGTGAAACCGGTGATAGGAAGTATCTTGATTTTGCCGACTGGCTACTTGACCAGCGCGGACACGGCTACGGCGTTTACGGAGACCCTCTGGAGCCCGTGGACGACGGAACGCGCCTCTACTATCAGGACAATGTCCCGGTAAGGGAAATAACTGATATAGTGGGCCATGCGGTACGTGCCATGTATCTGTATTGCGGTATGGCCGATGTTGCCTCTTTTACGGGAGACAAAGGCTATATGGAAGCCCTGGACCGCGTTTGGGACGACGTTGTGCTCAGGAATATGTACATAACGGGCGGAATCGGCTCATCCTATACCAACGAGGGATTCACCGAAGACTATGACCTCCCCAATCTGGAGGCATACTGCGAGACATGCGCCTCTATCGGCATGATCCTCTGGAATTCCCGTATGAACCGCCTTACGGGCGATGTCCGTTATGCCGATATAATGGAGCGCTGCCTCTACAATGCCGCCCTGGCCGGGATGTCCCTCTCCGGAGACCGTTTCTTCTATGTGAATCCCCTGGAGTCCAAGGGTAATCATCACCGCCGCCCCTGGTTTGGCTGCGCATGCTGCCCCAGCAATGTGTGCCGCTTCCTTCCCTCCATAGGAGGCTACATCTATAATGTAAAAGGCCGCAGCATCTACACCAACCTCTATATCGGCGGCTCTGCCACATTTGACGTGGATGGTAAGCCCGTCACCCTTAAGCAGGAGACTGAGTATCCCTGGGAAGGAACCGTCCAGCTGACGGTCCAGACTGGATGCCGTGCCAGGCTGATGCTCAGAATCCCCGGCTGGTGCACCTCCTGGAGCCTTGAGGTCAATGGGGAAAAAGTGACATATTCCAACTCCGGGACCTCCGGCTATGTGTGCGCCGGCAATGCCTGGAAGGCCGGAGACCGGGTTACCCTCAAACTGGACATGCCTGTGCGCATGGAGGCTGCAGACCCTAACGTAAAGGCCGATATCGGAAAGCGCGCGGTTTGCCGCGGTCCTCTTGTGTACTGTATGGAAGAGGTTGATAATCCCGTATCCTATGATTCTGCACTGCTTTCCTCCGCCACCGTTTTCAGTGAGACCTGGGAACCTGGCCTCCTTGACGGTGTGACCACAATCCGTACGGCCGATGGAGCAGTATTCGTGCCCTATTATTCATGGGACAACCGTGAAGCCGGACGGATGAAGGTCTGGGTAGATTACAAGTAATAGTCTTTGAAAGATGAAAAAACTGCTCCTCATGGCATTCTGTGCCGCAATTATGGCCGGGTGCGCTTCCTCTAAGGATGTAAGGGAGGCAAGGGCCCTTGCCGGCAGGGTACTGGAAGGAAGCGGCGTAAGCCATATCCAATTCCGTAAGACAGCTTCTGAGGCCGATACCTTCCGCATAGAGTCTGACGGAGGCAAGGTTATCATCTCAGGTAATAACGCCAATTCCATGGCTACCGGCCTTGGATACTACCTGAGGCATTACTGCAATATAAGCATCGGCTGGATGGATGAGGGCAGGGCCCGCCTGGATGCCCCTCTTCCGGAGGTTGCAGAGGCCGTAGAATCATCGGCCCTTGTTCCAAACAGGTTTTTCCTTAATTACTGCACATATGGATACACCCTGCCCTGGTGGAAATGGCAGGACTGGGAGCGTCTCATAGACTGGATGGCCCTTAACGGCGTGAATCTGCCCCTTGCCATCACCGGCCAGGAATCCGTCTGGTATGAGGTGTGGAAGGAGATGGGCCTTACAGATGAGAATATCCGCAGTTTCTTCTCCGGTCCCGCTCATCTTCCCTGGCACAGGATGATCAACATAGACGGATGGCAGAGCCCTCTGCCAAAATCCTGGCTCCGTGGCCAGCAGGCTCTCCAGAAAAAGATCCTGGAAAGGGAAAGGGCGCTTTCCATGCGGCCGGTACTGCCGGCTTTCTCCGGACACGTCCCTCCGGCATTGAAGGAGGTATATCCGGATGCCGATATCCTTCAGATAGGGCCATGGGCGGGCTTCTCTAAAGAATACACGCCTTATTGCCTGAATCCCACGGACAGCCTTTTCCCCGTTATCCAGGAAAAATTCATCAGGAAGCAGACTCAGATATACGGAACGGACCATATCTACGGGATAGACCTTTTCAACGAAATCCAGCCCAGAAGCTGGGATAACGAGTGGCTTTCAAGTGCTGGTTCTGGAGTATACTCTTCCCTTGAAGCCGCAGATCCTGAGGCCGTCTGGCTCCAGATGACCTGGCTGTTCTGGTATCAGGGGAGGGACTGGACTCCTGAGAAGATCAAGGCTTACATCACATCCTATCCGGCTTCCAGGCAGCTTCTGCTGGATTATTTCTGTGAGTCCAGCGAGATTTGGAGAAGGACGGATAGCTATTACGGCGTACCTTTCATCTGGTGCTATCTTGGGAACTTCGGCGGCAATACGGTGCTCACCGGAAATATCCCGGACGTAGACCGGCGTATTAATGACGCCCTGGCCACAGCCGGGCCTTCAATGCAGGGCATAGGCTGCACCCTGGAGGCTCTGGACTGCAACCCTTACGTGTTTGAATATGTCCTTGGAAAGGCCTGGGACTATCCCGTAACTCCGGAGTCCTATGCCACGCTCCTTGCCGATTCCCGTACCGGCAAGGCCGATGAAAATGCCCGCAAAGCATGGGAGATCCTGGTTCAGGATATCTATGGCAAGACCGTTCCGGTAGGGTTCAGCTGTACCGTCCATGAGCGCCCCTCCCTTGGGAAGAATATGAAATGGCTCCATCCCCGCTATGAGGATTCACGCCTGGAAGAGGCTCTGGAGCTGCTCCGCAAGGCCGGCGGCTCCGGCCCGGCATATGAGTATGACCTTGCAAACCTTCAGAGGCAGGTCCTTGCCAATAAATCGGCCTATATTTATGAGGATTTCCAGGCTGCCTATGAAAGGAAGGACGTTGCCGCAATGAAGGAATCGGCCCATGAATTCCTCTCCCTCATTGATGAGATGACCGAAGCTGTTTCCGGGCAGCCATATTTCTCCCTGGACAAATGGATTGCCGATGCCCGCTGCTGGGCCGATACCCCTCTGGAGGCCAATTACTATGAGAAGAACGCCCGCTGTATCCTGTCCACCTGGGGCGATTTCGGGTCCGGCCTCACGGACTATGCCTGCCGGTCATTTGACGGCCTTCTTTCCACTTATTACAAACCTCGCTGGGAAAAGTTCTTTGCCGATGTAATTGCGGCCGTGGAAAGCGGTGAGCCATTCGACCAGGATGCTTTCTATGCCTGGTGCGACACCTTTGAATATAACTGGTGGCAGCAAAGTAGATAAACAAAGACGAGACTAGTGCCTCGCGACCCTGACGGTTCAGATAATTTCCGTCCGTGTGGGGCGCTCAGCACCTCTCCAGGACCGGAATTGGCCGATTTTGGTCTTGATGGCGTGCTGTAGCATCTCTCCAGGACCGGAATCCAGGGATTCCGGTCTTCGTGATGTGCTGGAGCAGATGTAAAAACAATGGTAAATCATTAGTGTCCACTAAAAGTACCGCTTTCCTATCGACCTCCGCATCGGTACGCCGTTGGAACTGGGCACCATCGGCCAGGAATCTTTCGCCTGTTGTCCATGTGGTGAAATCCACCACAACGCATCTTTATTATTGTGATACCTTTGCAAAAAATGCAACGATTATGAAAAAGCTTATCTGCACTCTTCCGACGGCAATGGTAATAATGGCCGTATTATGTCTTGTTTCCTGCTCCAAGAATCACTCTTCCGATACTCCCAACAATTACGGTTTCAAGTACCCCACAAACTGTTGGGGCGGAGGCGCTGTTTGGTGGGAAATGCACGAAAACCGCATCTACCAACAGCCGGGAGTTCAGGAGCAAATAATAGACGGCCATCAGGATGCCTGGTATGCAGCCAGTCTTGACCTGTATCAGTGCGGCTATCTGGGTATCAACGATTATTTCGGTCAGATTATGGCCGCTGGATATACTCTACAGGACGGCGCTTCGGCCGATGAATGGGTAAACGGGAAAAACAAAACAATCTATACCCACTTCTTCCAAGGAGAAGAACCCTATGAAACCTACGGTGTAGTTGCCTATCACAAAAACCGAACGATACGGCTGGAGGGAAACAGGTCGGACGGCTCCGTCAGTGCCAAATATGACGCTCCTTCTCTAACTATAACCTACAAGTATTTCGAACAATACTATTAAGCCATCTTCCATCCTTCCAGACATCGTTTCTTGGTGGAGAAATTGGCTCCAAAAATAATAACGGGAGCCCATTTTGCAACGTTTTCGCAAAAAGGAATATGCCCTACAGCGCTGTAGGGCATATTTGAATAACGGTGAGCGGAAAACGAGACTCGAGCCCGCTGACGCGGGCCGGGCCTACGGCCTTCGCGAAATCCACGTTACCCCCTCGCCGCTCCGCGGCGGTCCCCTCGGGGGACAGGGGTCGCTCGTCGGTCTCGTACAAAACAAAAACGCCAACCACAAGGGCTGGCGTTTTGTTTTGGAGCGGAAAACGAGACTCGAACTCGCGACCCCGACCTTGGCAAGGTCGTGCTCTACCAACTGAGCTATTTCCGCGTTGGGAATGCAAAGGTACAATCTTTTTTTGAACTTGCAAACTTTTTAACAAATTTTTTAATGATATTGTTTTCAAGACGCATTTGCAGATGCAACGATTGAAAAAAATAATTATATTTGTATGACGCTGACTACAAACACTTAAAACAAATATCATTATGAAAAAAGTTATCTCCCTCCTCCTTTGCGGCGTGATCGTTCTCAGCTGCGGTATGTCAAACCTCGGTAAGGGCTCCCTCATCGGCTCCGGTGCAGGTGCAGTGCTTGGTGCAGGTATCGGCTACCTTATCGGCCAGAACGGTGAAGGCGCAGCTATCGGTGCAGCAGTAGGTACTGCAGTTGGTGCAGGCACCGGTGCCCTTATCGGCAACGCCATGGACAAGAAGGCCAAGGAACTTGCAGAGCTTGAGAACGCCCAGGTAGAAACCACCACGGACGTCAACGGCCTCAAGGCCATCAAGGTCACCTTCGACAACGGCATCCTCTTCGACTTCAACAAGTCTTCCCTCAAGGCAGAGGCCAAGAAGGAACTGGACAAGTTCACCACCGATATGGCCGATATGCCCCTTGCCAACATCAACGTCTATGGCCACACTGACAACATCGGCTCAGAGGAAGCAAACCAGAAGGTATCCAACCAGCGCGCAGCCGCCGTTTCAAGTTACCTCATCAAGAAGGGTATCGACAAGAACCGCATCGCTGCTGAAGGCCTTTCCTTCAACTTCCCTGTAGCAGACAACGCCACCGAGGCCGGCCGTGCACAGAACCGCCGCGTTGAAATCTACATCAGCGCTTCTGAGGACATGGTGAAAGAGGTCGAGGCCGCTGCCGCACAGCAGTAGTCCAAACGCCGCTGCACGGCTCCGGGCCGTGGAGCTAACGCGCTGATAATCAGTGAAAAACGCAGAAGAGGGTGCCGAATTTTCGGGACCCTCTTTCTTGTAAGTTACTGCAAATCAAGAACTTGGCCCCACGGCCAACTTTTCCCCTTTTTTCACTATATATTCTTATGGATTTTCCAAATGATTTGGAAAGAAGTTAGGATATAGTTCATCACTTCGATTCAGCGGTGTAGTTTGTGGATATATATATTGCGCTCATAGGGGCGTCCCGCCCCTGGCCGCGCGGCCACCCCTGGAGCGTGTTTAACATGCAGGTTTATATTCCTTTGTGTATTCTGTGTTTCGTTTTATAACAGAGAACATCCTGTGAACGAGTTTTGCCCGTATAACGTTCAGCACGCACATAACATGTTTGCCCTCCTTGGTTTTTCGTTCATAGTACTCTTTGTATTCACTGTTCTTCATATGTGTTGCCGCACTTACTGCAGCGAGATGCAGCAGTGCTTTCATTGTCTGATTAGCACGTTTGGATATCTTGGCCTTTGAGCGGACTGACGTTCCGGAGTCGTACTTGTACGGCGTGAGTCCGGCAAAGCTGCAGAACTGCCGTGCATTCTGGAAGCGGGTGAAGCCTCCGGTGATGGCAATCATATTGATGGCGATGCGATCCCCAATGCCGTCAATGCTTACAAGAAGTTCCTTCTGATGTGTCAATACCGGATCAGCTGCAATAAGCGATTCTATCTCGGCATCGATGGCTGCAATCTGCTCGTCAATGGACTTGATGACCTTCTTCCATCGACTGTTCTTGTGCTTGAAGTCTCCAGGAGCCATATACCTCTTCTGGTCGGAGAGTTGAGATTGATACCGTTTCTTGTCGATAAGGAGGAACTCGCGGTCTGCAAGGAGGTTCTTCATGGAGACCAGTGCTGCATCAGGGATATGATAACGGATAGCTTTGTCGCTGTAGCGGTAGGCATATTCGGCGATTCTGGCGGCGTCAATGGCGTCATTCTTTCCACGGGTAAGCCCCATTGAGTTCTTGA
>JAEEGI010000700.1_pt1 | contig 92899 bp, 80 predicted proteins | sample 8958751 | NCBI WGS metagenome assembly JAEEGI01 (sample SAMN16246545, study PRJNA631951) | gut metagenome | biome: gut microbiome; feature: rumen; material: KS-attached | host: Bos | place: Iran: Karaj | collected 2018-10 | reverse complement strand
ATCCCGCAAGTCCGGCACCAACGACAAGGCCGGCGGCGAGTTCAACCTCATCCGCTGGGTCATCCCGCGCGCCATCAAGGAGACGCTGGTTCCCGCCCGCGGATACAAGTATCCGTATATGAAATAAAAGATGCCCGGTCGAGCCGGGCATGACGAAAAGAAAAGCGGCTCGCGGGCCGCTTTTCTTTTTATTTGAACGCCTGTTCCGACAGGCCGGGGCCGTTTAGGGCCAGGTCCTTGAAGTAGGCGGGGACTTCGCGTCCCATCAGCGCATCGACGTAGAGTTTGGCAATGTACTGCGACAGCATGAAGCCGTGGCCGCGCATGCCCACAAAGAGGCCGAGCGACGGGTCGATGATGTAACGCGGCTCCGTGTAGTAGCCGCTCCAGGTGGCCTGGAAACTCATGCCCTTCAACTGCGGAATCCATTCGGTAAAGACTTCCGAGCAGATTTCGAGGAACTCCTGCGTGTTGACCTTCAGGTTCTTGGCTGCATCGGTGGCATCCTGGGCCGGCGAGGCGCAGCCAATGATCTGTCCGGTCTCGGCGAGCTGTTGCCCATAGACGGCCGAGAAACCCTTGTAGTGGCGCCGGTCGATGAGCATGTCGAGCGAATCGCCGTCCTTGCCGATCAGCGGCAGCCGCTTGGTGATGAAGGCCTGGTGGCGTACCGGATAGAGGCCCGTCTCGATGCCGAGCTGGCGGGCGAACTTTTCGGCGCCGGCGCCCATCGCGTTGACGAAGATCTCGGTCTCGTAGCGGACGTAGCGGCCTTCGCGGTTGCGGACAGTAATGCGGTAGAGGCCGCCGTTCTTTTCGACATGGATCACCTGGGTGTCCTCGAATACCTGGCCGCCGGCGCGGATACCGATCTGCCGCACCGTATCGACTGTCTTGCCCGGTGTAGCCTGCCAGCAGTCGAGCGAGATCAGCGCGTGGCTGTAGAGGTCGAGGTCCGGATTGATATACGGGGAGATTTCTTTGGCAAAGTCTTTCTTGTCTACCATGTAGGCGTTCGACCAGGCGCGGGAGGCGTCGAGTGAGCGGTAGGTCTCGTCGTCATGGACGAAGTTGACGTAGCGCGTCATCTTCAGGTCGATGTTGCGCAGGGCCTGTACTTCCCGGAAGATTTCCAGGTTGTGCGTGGCGATGTCGGCCAGGGCAGGCAGGGAGAAGGCGGGACGGCCGCCGGCGATGCAGCGCCACGAACTGCCATGCTCGTTGTTGACCAGTACCGGCTTGAAACCGGCCTCGGAGAGGTAGCGGAACAGGGCGGTTCCGGCCATGCCGCCGCCGGCCACGAAGGCGCCTACGCGGCGGATCTCCACGTCTGTGCACTTGGGGTTGGTGATCAGTTCGACCTGACGGTCGGGATTGATGACATTGCCGATTTCCACGAGGTTGGCCATCGGGCCGCGGGGTGTGAAGTCGCCCGTGATCTCGATGCCGTAGGCGCGGAGGGCCTGCTTGGCACGCGGCAGGCAGCGCGTACCGCGACACGGCCCCATGCCCAGGCGGGAAATGTGCTTGAGTTCCTGTGCAGTAATGCTGGTGCGCCCCTTGAGCAGGGCCAGCAGGTCACGGAGGCGTACATCTTCGCAGTGGCAGATGTACGTGAAGTCGTCGTTGAGTTCCGTCGGAGTGAGTTCCAGCGGTTCGGGATAGTTTTCCTTGACGATGAAGCCATGGGCTTCGAGCAGGGCCTCGTCGGTATCGCCGGCGTACAGCTTTTCGGCCTTGACCACGGCCACGTTGGTCTTGTTGGGTTTGCGGAGAATACGCTCGATGACGCCTTCACCGACTTTCTTGCCGTTGTCGTCCACCAGGAAGACTTCGGCGCCCGCCGCCACGTCGAACTCGACGGGGAGGAAGATCTGCCGGCGGTTGGGCCGGTAGCCGAAGATGGCCAGGCCCGGGCAATGGGCCACGCATTCCATGCAGCCGATGCACTTATCGAAATCGATGGTCGGCGTGACCGAAGTGGAACTCTTGGTGATAGCGCCCTGCTTGCAGGCGAACGAACACGGGTTGCAGGCGAAACCGTAGAGGCAGTCGGCAATCACGAAACCGCCTTTGCGCATGCGGGCGGCCGACGGTTTGCGGGGCTCGTCGAGCAGGCGCTGCGGGCGCTGCTGGGAGTCGATGTATTCCTTGGAAATCGTCAGGTAAGCATTGTAATCGATCCGGCGGCCGAGGGCCTGCTGGATTTCGTAAGCGCACTGGCGGCCGCGGAGCACCGCGGAGGTACCTTCGCCGATCCGCACGGCGTCGCCGACGCCGTGGCAGGCCAGTCCGAAGATCTCGTTGCCCTTGCGCAGCAGCTGGCTGTCGGGCAGCAGGCCGGTGCAGATGTTGATGCAGTCGATGCCGTCGATCCGGACCTCGGTGCCCGGGATCGGCTTGAAGTTCTCGCACTTGGCGATGATGGCGCCGGTTACGCCGGTCCAGTCTTCATTCGGGATGGCCTCGACAAGCGTATAGGAAGTCATGATCGGAACGCCGAGGCGGCGGAGCCGGTTGGCCTGCACGGGGAAGCCTCCCTCGTGGGGCATGGCCTCGATGATGGCCTTGACCTGGGCGCCTGCCTGCATGGCCTGATAGGAAGTCAGGTATCCGATGTTGCCGGCACCAACGGTGAGGATGCGTTTGCCCAGGAGGGTGAGTTCCTTGTTCATCATCCGCTGCACGACAGCAGCGGTGAATACGCCCGGCAGGTCGTCGTTCTTGAAGGCAGGCATAAAGGGGAGGGCGCCCGCCGCGACGACGAGTTGTTCGGCATCGACGTAGAAGATTTCCTGCGACACGACGTTCTTGACCGCCAGCCGCTTTCCTTCCAGGATATCCCACACGACACAGTTGAGCATGATCCCTTCCAGGGAGTCGCCGGCCAGGGTCTTGGCAATGTCGAATCCGCGCATGCCTCCGAACTTCTGCTCTTTTTCGAAGAAGAAGAACTGGTGGGTCTGCATCTGGAACTGGCCGCCGATGGCGTCGTTGTTGTCGATCACGAGGTTGTCGATGCCTGCCTTGTTCAACTCTTCGCGGACGGCCAGGCCGGCCGGCCCGGCGCCGATGATGGCCACGGCCGTACGATAGACCTTCTTCTTGCCGTCCTGCCGGGTGGTGCTGCTGTCAACCAGGGAGAAACTCTCCTTGCCGACGCGGCGGACTTCCCGGACGCCATCGATCTTGGTGATGCAGATACGGCGGATGTGGCCGTCCACCAGCATTTCGCAGGCACCGCACTTGCCGATACCGCACTCCATGGTGCGTTTGCGGTCTTTCAGGCTATGGTGGTGAACCGGGAATCCGGCCTGGTGCAGCGCGGCGGCGATGGTCTGGCCTTTTTGGCCACGGACTTTCTGACCTTCAAAGATAAATTCATGGAGATCCTCCTCAGGGATGTCCAGAATCGGGTGGGATGTTATTTTGTACATAAATGGTTTTTGTTGGCAAATCTCAACAAAGTTATGAAATTAACCGTATCTTTGTGCTAATGTAAAGCAAAATCTTATGAATTACATACAAACTGACATTGAAGGTCCCCTGATTGTCGAGCCGCGTGTTTTCGGTGACCATCGCGGGTATTTCTTCGAATCGTTTTCCCAGCGCGATTTTGAGGAGCACGTAGGCCCCGTGACTTTCGTCCAGGACAATGAATCGCTTTCCGCGAAGCGGGGCGTGCTGCGGGGACTTCATTTCCAGAAAGGAGATGCGGCGCAGGCCAAGCTCCTGCGGGTGGTTCGGGGCAGCGTGCTCGACGTGGCCGTGGATATCCGTCCCGGCTCTCCGACTTTCGGAAAATATGTCTCCATCGTGTTGAGCGGGGAGAACAAGCGTCAGTTTTTCATTCCGCGCGGTTTTGCGCACGGATTCCTGGTGCTGGAAGATGACACGATTTTCCAGTACAAATGCGATAACTTCTATGCGCCTGAAGCGGAAGGCTCCTACCGCTGGAACGATCCGTTCTTTGCGGTCGACTGGGGCATCTCTCCCGAAGAGGTCATTCTCTCGGAAAAGGATGCGAAGGCACCTTTCTACAAGCAGGATTAAGCCGTTTCCATCGCCTGGAGCCGCCGGAGACAGTCGCGGAGCGACGCTTCCCACGGCTTGAGCACGATGCTGAATTCACGGCAGATTTTCTCTTTCGACAGGATGGAGCAGGCCGGCCGGACGGCCGGTGAAGGATATTCCGCAGTGATGATGGGGCGGACCTGGCAGGTCAGCCCGGCTTCCTGCATGATGGTCGCCGCGAATCCGGCCCAGGAACAGACGCCGTCGTTCGTAAAGTGGTAGATGGCTCCGCGTCTTTCCCCGATCTGCGGGAGGACGGCCAGAATGACTTCGGCCAGATCCCGCGCATAAGTCGGACTGCCGATCTGGTCGTCCACTACGGAAACTTCGGGCTTTTCGGCACCGAGCCGCAGCATGGTTTTGACGAAATTCTTGCCGAAAGGGGAGTAGAGCCATGAGGTCCGGATGATGACGCTCCGGCAGCCGCTGCGCCGGACGCGGTCTTCTCCGTCACGCTTGCTGCGGCCGTAGGCCGACAGGGGATGGCGGCGGGCTGTTTCGACATATCCCCGGGGATTCCGTCCGTCAAAAACATATTCGGTCGAGATATGGATCAGGGCGGCGTCCGTGCGCTTGGCGACGCGGGCGAGAACACCCGGACCGTCTGCATTGATCGCCTGGCAGAGCGCCTGGTCGCTTTCGGCCCGGTTGACGTCGGTATAGGCGGCGCAATTGACGATGGCGCCGATGGATTCCTCGGTGACGATCCGGGTTACGGCGCCGATATCGAGAATATCCAGGCAACGGACGTTTCCTTCCGACCGGATATCTGTGAAAACAAATTCGGGATGCCCTTCCGTGAGCCGCTGCAACTCCCGGCCGAGTTGTCCGAGTGCGCCGGTAACCAATACTTTTTTCATCACGTAAAAATTTATGCAAAGATAAAAATTAAAGAAGTATCTTTGTAAGTTAATTTGAGACAAAACCGCGAATATGGATTACAATACGCAGCGAGAGAAACTGATACTGCCTGAATATGGCCGGCATGTACAGAAGATGATCGAACAGGTGAAGGCCATTGAAGATAAGGAGAAACGCAGCGAACAGATGCGTGCCGTGGTGCAGGTGATGGGCATTCTCAATCCGCAGATCCGCGAGCTGAGCGATTACAAGCATAAACTGTGGGACCACGCCCAGGTGATCGGCGGGTTCGACCTGGACATCGATGCCCCGTATCCGGCACCGACGCCCCAGCAATTCGAAACACGGCCCGACATCATCACCCTGCCCGACAAGCCGGTCAAAGCCGCCTGCTATGGCCGCAACATCGAGAGCATGATCAACCTGATCGCTGACCGGGAAGACGATGAGATCAAGAAGGAAATGATCCGCACACTGGCCCTCTACATGCGCCAGCAGTATTTGATCTGGAACAAAGACAACGTGGCCGAAGAGACGATCTTCGCCGACATAGAACGCCTGTCCGACGGACGGCTCAAAGTGCCGGAAGACGTGCATCTGGGCGCCATTCAGAATGCCAACTATTCGCGCCCGGGCATCAGCGTGGGCGGGAACGGCGGAGCTGGTTTCGGCGGAGGCAACAACAAGAAGAACCGCAACTGGAAACGGAAGAAATAACCGATGGCCAAGGAGAAGATAAACAAGGAGAAAGACCGGGCCAAGTCCCGGCCGAAAACCGCCCCGAAGAAGAAACCGGCAACGGTTTCGAAACCGAAGCGCAGCACCGGACCGCGCCAGCCGCTCCTGTCGGAAGAGAACCGCCGGATCGTGCGCATTGTCCTGGGTGTCGTCTGCGGCATCCTGACCATCTATACGCTGGTCGCCCTGCTGTCGTATGTCTTTACCTGGACATCCGACCAGAGCCTGGCCTTCGATTCCGATATGTTCTCGATGGATGCCTCGGCGGAGAATGCCGGGGGCAAGGTCGGTTATCTCTGGGCGAACCTGCTGGTTTCGAAATGGTTCGGTCTCGGCGCCTTTGCCATTCCCGTTTTTCTGGGGTTCCTGACGGTCTATTGTTTCCGGATCAAGAAAGTCAATCTGCTCCGGGTCTTTCTCCTGTGCGTGTTCGGCGCCATCATCTTCTCGGTGCTGCTGGCCTTCATCTTCAGCTTCACTTCGCTCGATTCGATGCTTGGCAACGGGGCGGGCGGCTCTTATGGGCACTATGCCAACAACTGGATGTGCGACAAGCTGGGCAAGGTCGGTATGGCCGGTGTGCTGCTGGCCGTCCTGTTCCTGTATGCCTGCCTGCTGACGCCCAAGGTGGCCTTCTGGTTCGATGACTTGCTCTACGGCATTTCGCACCGCGAGACGGAGGGAGAGGATGAACCGGACGATTCAGAAGAAGACGAGGAGGAAGAAGGAGCGTCCGATATGGGTCCCGGCCTTGTCGTGGAAGGAGCGCAGGAAGCCGATACCGATCCCACCGACGACTGGCTCGATTTCACCGATTCCGATACTGCCGGGCAGCCGGTCGACGGACCGGAGCAGCCGGCGGAGCCTGTCGTTGAAACCGTATCGACAGAGACGCAGCCCGAGGCTGTGCAACCCGAGGTGGCACAGCCCGAAGTGACGCTCACCATTGAGAAAAGCGAGAACGACATCATCGCCGGGCTTTCCGACGAAGAGTGGCGGGAACGCTACGATCCCCGGCTTGACCTGCCCAAGTTCAAGCTGCCGCCCATGTCCATCCTCAAAGACTACAAGGACATGTGGTATGAGGTATCGCGGCAGGAGCTGGAGAACAACAAGCAGCGCATCGTCAATGCGCTCAACAGCTATAAGATCCGGGTCAAGGGCATCACGGCCAAAATGGGCCCGACGGTCACGCTCTACAAGATCCAGCTCGACGACGGCATCAAGGTCGCCCAGGTCCGGAACTTGGAGGAAGATATCGCCATTTCGCTGGGTGCCAAAGGTGTCCGCGTCGTGACGCTGCTCGATTCCGTGGGGATCGAGGTGGCGAACGTCAAGCCGAGCGTTGTCGCCCTCAAGTCGGTGCTGGGCTGCCAGCAATACCAGGAAGCTTCGCAGAAGATGGAACTTCCGATGGCCATCGGCATCACCGTGACCAACGAGCCCTTCTTCCTCGACCTGGCCAAAATGCCGCACCTGCTGGTCGCTGGCGCGACGGGCCAGGGCAAATCCGTGGGACTCAACGTGATGATCACCTCGCTGCTCTATGCCAAGCATCCGGCAGAGATGAAACTCGTCCTGGTCGATCCCAAGAAGGTAGAGTTCTCGCTCTATGAGAAACTGGAGAAGCATTACCTCGCCATGCTGCCCGACGGCGATGAGGCCATTATTACCGATACCAAGAAGGTGGCCAATACGCTGAATTCCCTCTGCATCGAGATGGATGCCCGCTACGACCTGCTCAAGAAGGCCGACGTGCGCCAGCTCAAGGAATACAACGCGAAGTTCCTGAATCGGCAGCTCAATCCGAACAACGGCCACAAGTTCCTGCCTTACATCGTGGTGATTATCGATGAGTTCGGCGACCTGCTCATGACGGCCGGCCGCGAGATTGAGAACCCGATCGCCCGCTTGGCCCAGAAAGCCCGCGCCGTGGGTATCCATCTGATCATCGCTACGCAGCGCCCGACCGTCAACATCATTACCGGTTCGATCAAGGCCAACTTCAACTCCCGCGTCGCCTTCAAAGTCAATACCGGCACCGATTCCAAAGTCATCATCGACGCCCCCGGCGCCAACCGGCTCATCGGCCGCGGCGACATGCTGGTGGTCTATCCGGGCCACGACCTGACCCGCGTGCAGTGCGCCCTGGTCGATACGCCCGAGATCATCAATCTGGTGAAATACATCAGCGACCAACGGGGTTATGCCGGGCCGTTCGAGTTGCCCGAGTATGTGGATCCCAATGACGAGGATTCCAGTGTCGGCGACATAGACCTGCACCGCCGCGACCAACTCTTCGAAGAGTGTGCCCGGATGGTGGTCCAGTATCAGCAGGGTTCCACCTCGATGTTGCAGCGCAAACTCAATGTGGGTTATGCCCGCGCAGGCCGCATCATGGACCAGTTGGAGGCCGCCGGCATCGTCGGTCCGCAGGAAGGAAGCAAGGCCCGCTCCGTTTTGGTAACCGATTTGGACACTTTGGACCGAATTTTGGAATCACTCAATCACATCTAAAAATGATTGAGCCATGAAACGGGTGATTCTTCTGCTTTCGATCCTGCTTTGCACCGCCGCCGGTGCCCAGCAGCGTTTTTCCTGCAGTTTCAAAATGGTGGACAACGTCTCCGGCAAAACGGTGGCTGAAGGGAAGGGCTACGTGCAGGACGAGTGCTACCGTCTCGAAACCGACTGGATGCAGGTATGGTGCAACGGCAAAGACCGCTGGATTTATTCCCCGAACAGTGATGAACTGGTGATCGAACGGAACGACGTCTCTTTCCTGAAAGACATCGCTGTCAGCAAGGCGGCCGACGGAACTGCCCTGGTGACTTACGACACCTATACGATCACGCTGACCGGCATCAAGGAGGCGGCCGAACCTTGGTCGGCAACCTTCTTCATCATCGACCCCGAACTCTTCGGGGACGACACAATCATAACAGACCTGCGGAAGTAAATACTTCGACGATTGAGGGATAAGTGCCTTCCAGATAGTCTGGGAGGCACGCTTTTTCTACCCACCGGGCCTCGGTGATGTTTTCTTCCAACTGAGGGAGGAGCGGCTCTTCGCGGTCGTCCTCCATCTGGTACCAGTAGGTATGCTTGAGGATCTTTTCGCCGAAAAGCTTGTAGGTATGGTGGGTGATGCAGAGGCGGTTTCCGAGGATCAGGTTATGCAGTCCCGTTTCCTCTTCTACCTCGCGCAGGGCGCAGGTTTCGATGGTCTCGTCGGGTTCCTGTTTACCCTTGGGCAGGTCCCACAGGTTGTTCCGGCGGATGAGCAGGTATTGGCCTGCGCGATTGCGGACCAGTCCGCCGCCGGCAGGTATTTCGAGAAAATGGGAGCAGAATTCCGGGAAATCGGCATCATCCACCGTGATGCATTCCTGTCCGAAGTAAACGTGCTGCATTTTTTTGCTATCTTTGTTGCTGAGCGGATGCAAAATTAATGTTTCCTGCGGAATTTATCAACGGTTTGCGCGAAAGTCTCGGCCCCGGGCGGGCTGACCGGATTGTGGCTGCGCTGGCAGCAGAGCCGGAGGTGTCGGTGCGCGTCAATCCGTTCAAGTTGTCGCTGGCAGCGTTGCGCGAGCATTTCGGCCCGCTCGCCGGCGAGCCAGTTCTCTGGGCGGCCGAGGAGGCGTTCTATCTGCGGGAGCGGCCTTCGTTTACGCTTGATCCGCTGTTTCACGCGGGTGCCTATTATGTGCAGGAAGCCTCGTCGATGTATGCGGGCGTTCTGCTGGATCGGGCTTTGACGGCGCTGGGCCGCCGGACTGGTCTTCGCGTGCTGGACCTATGCGCCGCACCGGGCGGAAAGACGACACAACTGCTATCTCATCTGGATGATACCTCACTGCTGGTGGCGAATGAAGTAGTCCCTGCCAGGGCGACTGTCCTGGCGGAAAACGTGGCGCGGTGGGGATGCTCCAACGTAGCAGTCACCCAGTCCGATCCGTCTGCCTTTACCGCGATGCGGGGCTTTTTCGACGTGGTCGTTACCGATGTGCCTTGTTCCGGCGAGGGGATGTTCCGCAAAGACGAACGGGCTGTGGCGGAGTGGTCACCCGATGCTGTGCGGCTGTGTGCGGCGCGGCAGCGCCGCATCGTCGGCGATGTCTGGCCGGCCCTGGCTGCGGGCGGCTACCTGATCTATTCGACCTGCACGTTCAACCCCTTCGAAGATGAAGACAATGTGGCGTGGATCTGCGCCGAACTGGGCGGATCCTGTCTGGAAATGCGTCATTTTTACCCCGGGGAAGACCGGGGTGAAGGCTTTTTCGCCGCACTGATCCATAAATCCTGAGACCATGAAGCTTGTTGAGAAAAAGGACCGTGTCAAACAGCTGGCCGAGCCGCTGGCTAAAGCGCTTCCGCAACTGGAAAAGACGCTGCGGGTCATCGCATCCGGCACCTCCGTGGCACTCCGCAAGGGACGGGACCTGGTGCCTGAGGCGGATTTCGCCCTGGCTGTCAGTCGCACGGCGCTGGAGGGCCTGTCTTACACAGCAGTTGAAGTGTCGCGCGAAGATGCCTTAAAGTTCCTGGCCAAGGAGACGCTCGTGCTTTCCGACGCGCCCCGGGGCTATCTGCTCCTGACTTTTGAAGGGCTGGGCCTGGGCTTCGTCAAGAATCTGGGAAACCGGACGAACAGTCTGTTGCCCAATGCCCGCCGAATCCGAAAATCCATTGTTCCATGTTAAAACGTTTTCTATTTGTCCGTCTGGCAGTCTTGATGCTGCCGTTCCTTTTCCTGACGCCGAAGGTCGCCGCCCAGTACAATCCCGCCATACTTCCGCCGCAGGACTTTCTGGGTTTCAATCTGGAGGACCGATTGGCCGACTGGGGTGACATTACCCGCTATGTGGATTACCTGGAGCGGGTGGCCGACCGGGTTTCCGTCGAACGGTTCGGGTACACGTTTGAACGCCGGCAGTTCCTGCAGGTGTGCATTACCTCTCCACACAACCAGCAGCGGCTCGAAGAGATCCGGCAGACACACCTGAAAGTGACGGATGCGTCTGTTTCCAGCCAACTCAATCTGGAGGAGATTCCTTTGGTCGTCGATTTGCGCGCGACCATCCATGGCAACGAAATCTCCGGTGCCCAGGCCTTGCTGACGATCCTCTATCATTACGCCGCCGCGGAGGATGAAGCGGTTGGACAAATGCTCGACAATACGATCCTGCTGGTGGTTCCAGCCCAGAATCCCGATGGAATGAGCCGCTTCGCGACCTGGGTGAACGCCGCTTCGAGCGTCCACCATTTCCTGGACAATCAGTCCCGGGAATACCATGAGGCAACGCCCTCGTCACGGGCCAACCACTACTGGATGGATACCAACCGTGACTGGCTCACGGCCCAGTATCCCGAAGGACGCAACCTGGTGACGATGTATGAGCGGTGGATGCCCAATGTGCTGCTGGACTTGCATGAGATGGGCAGTTCGGCCAGCGGCCTCTATTATTTCAGTCCCGGAGACCCGAACCGGACGTATTCCTATATCCCCCAGGAAAACCAGGATTTGACCCGGGCAATCAGCGAAACGACCCGCCGTGGGCTGGATTCGCTGGGCATTTCCTATTTCACGGGACGCGGGTATGACGATTTCTTCATCGGAAAAGGCGCCTGCTACGGGGATTTGCAGGGCTCCGTCTGCATCTTGCATGAACTTGCCTCCACGCGCGGCCATATCCGGGATTATGGCAAGAATGGCGTGCACACGTTCAGCGAGACCGTCGATTGGCAACGGGTTTCCGCCACCGCCGTACTCAACGGCGCTGTTTCCCATGCCCGTGCGTTGAAGGAGTACCAGCGGCGCTTCTACCAGGATGTGGCCCGTGCCGCGGCAGCGGATCCCGCCGCCGGCTATGTGTTCGATGCCCGCGGAAACCGGGGTATTGCGTATAAGTTCCTGGAGAACTTGCTGCTGCATGAAATCGAGGTTTATCCGTTGACGGGTGAGTCCGGACGCTATTTCGTTCCTTTCCGCCAGAAGCACTACTACAAGGTCAAAGGGATTTTCGAAGATATCACGGAATTCCAGGATGACAAGTTCTACGACATTTCCACCTGGTCGCCGGCCCGTGGCTTCAATCTGCAGTATGGGACGGTGGCTGAGGCACCTGCCGTCGGTGACCGGATCGTAACAGCCTCGCTGCCGGAAGGTACTGTCGTGGGAGGCATGAGCCCGCTGGGCTATACGTTCGAAGGGAGCGAGTTCTATGCACCCCGGCTGATCACGGCGCTCCAGCAGCAGGGAATCCGGGTGGAAGTCTCCCCGGAAGGGTTGCTGGTAGTTCCCGTGGCGGATCAGCCGCTGGAATCACAGGCGTTGTACAATGCCGTGGCGGCACAGGCTGCCGAATGCGCCGTGGATGTCACCGCTTTGGCCGCCGGCCGCCGGAAGACACTCGATACGTATGTGAAAGCAAGGACGGCCCTCCGGCAACCCCGGACGGCGATCATTACCGATACGGGCTCGTCGATTCAGCAGGGCGCCATGTGGCATCTGCTGGATTTCCATTATGCAATGAACCATTCGCTGGTGGATTTCAGCACCTTCGCCGGTGACCGCTTTGATATCGGCCGTTACGACGCACTGATCTTTTGCGGTCAGGTCCCGTTGGGAAAGGCAGGTGCGGATGCCTGGCGGAAACTCGCCGACTGGGTATCGGACGGCGGCACGCTGATTCTGATCGGAGAGGCACACAAGGTCTCCGGTGCCATCGACAGCGACAGCATTGCCGCCGAGGCCGGGAAAGGCGTGAGCGGCCTGGTGCTCAACGCCGAGTTGACGCGGCCGGAATGCCCGTTGTTCTGGGGCTACAATCAGCTGGATATCGATCTTTTCAAAGGGAATGCGACGGTCTGGACGGTTGCACCCGATGCGGAAGTCCTGCTGCGCTATGCGGCTGAACCTTACCGTTCCGGCTATGTAACGCCCGAAAACCTCGCCCGTTTTGCCGGTGCTCCGGTCGTCGCCCTGAAACATAAAGACCGGGGAGCTATTCTCTATATCCAGGAAGATTTCGCCTATCGTGCATATTGGCTCGGCACCAACCACATCCTGAGCAATGCCTTGCTGTTCGGCGACAAACTCTGATATAGCTGACTCTGATTAATTTCACAAGGGCCATCTCCTGATGGAGCTGGCCCTTGCTACTAACCTAAACTTAAACTTAAACTATGAAAAACTTCGAACGAAATATTGCAAAACCTATGCCATTTTATGGGCGTTTCATCGTCTAAACGATGCGAAGTTTGGCAAATTTCAGCAGAAGGGTTTTTTGCCCGCCATTTTCAAAATCCACGACGGCTTTGCGGTTGGGGCCGTCGCCTTCCAGCGACAGGATTTTTCCGTAGCCGAAGCGGTCGTGTTCCACGCGTTGCCCAACTTGCAGCGCGGACACGGGTGACGGGGCGAACCCGGGAGACGGTGTATGGGTCGTTGGCGTTGGAGCCGGTCGGACGGGCTTGGGCATCGTGACGGGCCGCTGCTCCCGGGGCTGGCGGTAAGTTTCAAAATCGGACTTGCGGAATTGGGTCTGCGGGAAAGGATCGTAGCGGTTGTTGTCGGTATCGGGCGCTACGGCATAGTACTTCCGGTCGATTTCCCGAAGGAAGCGGGATGGACGGTTCGATTCTTCGCTGCCCCATTTGCGACGGTTCTGGGCATAAGAGACTGTGACGGCTTTCTCGGCCCGGGTGATGGCTACGTAGAACAGCCTGCGCTCTTCCTCGATCTTGTCGGGGGTGTCGTTCATGCTTTCCGACGGGAAAAGATTCTCTTCCATGCCGACGACATACACGTAGGGGAATTCCAAACCTTTGGCGGCGTGGACCGTCATCAGGAGGATCTTGTTGGTCTGCTCTTTATCGGGATCCTGGGTGTCGTCTTTCTCGGCTTCGCTCAGCAGGTAGATGTTCTCCAGGTAGTCGCCCATCGTGACAGTCGTGTCGACGGGTTCTTCTCCGTCTCCAGCGAGTAGTTCGCGCATCTCCGCCTCTTCTTCGCTATATGCCTTGATGCTGTTGAGGAGTTCTTCCACGTTTTCGAAGCGGCCGAGCCCTTCGGGCGAGACGTCGTTCTTGAGTGCTGTCAGGTAGCCGGTGTTGTTTCCGATGGCGAATGCCAGTTCGTAACAGTCGGCCGTCTCGCTTTTTTCGCAGAGCGGTTCCATCATCGCCACGAAGTCGCGGAGTTTCTTGATGGCCGCGTCCTTCAGACCGACGGCGTAGAGTTTATCGTTTTCCAGCAGCGGCGCATTGTACAGCGGGCATCCGGCAGCGGCGGCAGCTGCCGCCAGCCGGTCGAGCGTCGTGTCACCGATGCCGCGGGCAGGGACATTGATTACGCGTCGGAACGATTCGTTGTCCTGCGGATTGACGGTCAGTTTGAAGTAGGCCAGCATGTCCTTGATCTCGGCCCGTTCGTAGAAGGAATGCCCGCCGTAGATGCGGTAGGGGAGGTTGCGTTTGCGCAGGGCTTCCTCGAAAGCCCGGGATTGTGCGTTGGTCCGGTAGAGGATGGCGAAGGAATCGTAGGAAGCCTTTGTGCTGTAGATTCTTTCGATGATCGACGTGGCGACCAGGTGCGCTTCCTCGCTTTCGGTGTAGGCCTTGATCACGCCGATCTTTTCGCCGACGCCGGCGCGGGAAAAGCAATCTTTCCGGAGCCGCCGTTCGTTGTGGGCGATCAGGCTGTTGGCCGCTTCCACGATGGTCTGGGTGGAGCGATAGTTCTGCTCCAGCCGGAATTCCTTCGCTTCGGGATAGTCGCGCTTGAAGCGGAGGATGTTCTCGATCCGGGCGCCGCGGAAACCGTAGATGCTCTGGGAGTCGTCACCCACGACACAGAGGTTGTGGTGCGGTTCGGCCAACCGGCGCAGGATCACGTACTGGGCATGGTTCGTGTCCTGGTACTCGTCCACGAGGATGTAGCGGAAGCGGCCGGCGATTTCGGCGCAGGCATCGGGGAACCGTTTGAGCAGAATGTTCATCTGCAGCAGGATGTCGTCGAAATCCATCGCGCCGGCAGCCAGGCATTTTTTCTGGTAAAGTTCATAAACGTCGGCCATACGCGATCGTCGTGCCGCACGGTCCCGTTCGGCCGTTTCAACATCGGCCCGGTAGGCGCCGACCGTGACCAGACTGTTCTTGGCCATCGAAATGATGCTCTGGACCACGGCGGGCTTGTAGTACTTGTCGTCCAGTTCCAGTTCCTTGACGCATTGCTTGAGCACGCTCCGGGAATCCGTCTGGTCGTAGATGGTAAAATGGGCGGGATAGCCGAGCCGGTCGGCGTAGTCCCGGAGAAACCGGATGAAAATCGAATGGAATGTGCCCATCTGGATCCAGCGGGCCTTCCGCTCTCCCACCAGCGCCGCTACGCGCTCCTTCATCTCTCCAGCCGCTTTCTTGGTGAATGTCAGGGCCATCACCTCACCAGGCCTGCAGTCTCCCTTCAGAATATGTGCCACCCGGCAGGTCAGCACCCTCGTCTTGCCGCTCCCGGCCCCCGCGATGATGAGCGAAGGCCCCTCCGTACACGCTACAGCGGCTTTCTGCGCGCTGTTCAATCCCTCGAACAGGTCTGTTTGTGAATTGTTCATCATACTGCAAAAATATACTTTTTTTAGTGACTTTTTATAGGTAACTTTGCGAGATAAATGTAAAATATTTATTACTAACCAAATAATTTCATGTCAGATCAAATCAGATTGAAGAAGGGCCTCGACCTTCCCATTGCGGGGGCGGCTCTTTGCGAGGTGACCAAGCGTGTCGCTCCGGGTCTGGTGGCTGTCAAACCGACTGATTTTCGCGGAATGGTGCCCCGTCTTCTGGTAAAGGAAGGCGACGCAGTCAAAGCCGGCACTCCATTGTTTGCCGACAAGCAGAATACCGCCATGGTGTTCTGCTCGCCAGTCAGCGGAACCGTCGATGCCATCGTCCGCGGGGACAAGCGGAAACTGCTCGAAGTCAGGGTAAAAGCTGACGGGAAGAACGAAGCGGTCCGGTTCGACGTGCCCAAGATTTCCTCGCTCGACAAAAAGGGGATGACCGACCTCCTGCTCCAGAGCGGCCTGTGGCCCTGCCTCAAGCAGCGCCCGTTCGGCACTGTGGCAAATCCCGAGGCGGAGCCCAAAGCCATTTTCATTTCGGGAATGAACACAGCCCCGCTCGGCGCGGACTGGGACTTCACTTTGAAGGACGAGACAGCCGCCGTGCAGGCCGGCGTGGATGCACTGGCCAGACTGACCCGTGGCGGCGTCCACTTCTCCCTCGCGGCGAAGAACTATGCCGGCAGTGAGTTCCACAAACTTACCGGCGTGATTTTCCACCAGTTCGAAGGCCCGCACCCGGCCGGCAACGTGGGTGTCCAGATCAACCACATCAGCCCCATCAACAAGGGCGAGGTGGTCTGGACGGTCAGTCTGCCGCTGGTGGCTGCCATCGGACGTTTCTTCCTCCACGGTGTGTATGATGTCCATCGCACGATTGCAGTGGCCGGCCCGGCCGTCAGCAACCCTTCGTATGTCGAAGTGCCCGCCGGTGTTTGCATGAAGGACCTGGCCGCCTATTTCAACGGCGACGGAATCCGTATCGTCAGCGGCGACGTGCTCTCCGGCGAGGCAGTCGGTCCCGACGGCTTCCTGGGCTACTATCACGATCAGGTGAGCGTGCTCAAAGAGGGCAACTACTACGAGATGTTCGGATGGATCAATCCGTTCCGTGCCAAGAAATTCTCGGTTTCGCGTGCCTATCCGGCTTTCCTGCGCCACAAGAAGTATGACATGGACACCAACGAGAACGGCGGTGAGCGTCCGTTCCTGATGAACGACGTCTATGACAAGGTGCTTCCGATGGACATCTATCCGCTCTACCTGTTCAAGGCCTGCCTGGCCGGCGACCTCGACAAGATGGAGCAGCTCGGCATTTACGAGGTGATCGAGGAGGATGTCGCGCTCTGCGAATATGTCTGTCCGTCGAAGGTTGAGATCCAGAACATTGTCCGCCAGGGCATCGAACTGATGATGAAAGAAATGTAAGGAGGAACGCGCAATGGCTAAGAATTTCTTCGATAAAATCCGGCCGACCTTTTCCGAAGGCGGAAAACTGAGTTGGCTCCATTCTTCGTTCGACGCGTTCGAAACCTTCTTCTTCGTGCCGAACCGCACTACCCGCAAGGGCGGCACGCACGTGAAGGACTGCGTCGACCTGAAGCGCCTCCTGATCATCGTCGTGATGGCCCTGGTGCCGGCCCTGCTGTTCGGCATCTGGAACCTCGGTTTCCAGCACAGCAAGGTGTTCGGCCTCGGCTGGGGCTTCTGGCAGATGGTGTGGTATGGTTTCGTGAAGATCATCCCGCTCTATCTGGTGTCGTATATCGTCGGTCTCGGCATCGAGTTCGCCTCGGCCCAGATGAAGGGCCATGAGGTGAGCGAGGGCTATCTGGTGAGCGGCTTCATCATTCCGCTCATCGTGCCGGTCGACGTCCCCTGGTGGATGCTCGCCATCGCCGTGGCTTTTGCCGTCATCATCGGCAAGGAAGTGTTCGGCGGCACGGGCATGAATATCTGGAACCCCGCGCTGCTGGCGCGTGCCTTCCTGTTCTTCTCCTATCCGAGCAAGATGTCGGGTGACGCGGTTTGGGTGGGCGGCCTGAGCAAGGCCCTCGCCGGCGGCACTCCCTGGAAGGGCGGGGAAGTGGTGGATGCCCTCTCGGGTGCCACGCCGCTCTCACATGCTTCGCTCGACGGCCTCTCCGCAGCCGGTACCAGTGTCTGGAATCTCTTCCTGGGCAACATCCCCGGTGCCGTGGGTGAGACGAGCGTCATCGCCATCCTCATCGGTGCGCTGATCCTCATCTGCACGGGTGTGGCCAGCTGGAAGATCATGTGCTCCTCCGTACTCGGTGCCCTCTTCGTGGGCTGGCTCGGTACGCTGGGCGGCGTGACCGATATCCCCTGCTGGGAGCAGCTGCTTCTCGGCGGCTTCGCGTTCGGTACCGTCTTCATGGCCACCGACCCGGTGACTTCGGCCCAGACCGAGTGCGGCAAATGGATCTACGGTTTCCTGATCGGTGCGCTCTGCATCACGGTGCGGCTCTTCAACCCGGGCTATCCCGAGGGCATGATGCTCGCCATCCTGCTGATGAACACCTTCGCTCCGCTGATCGACCACTATGTTGTCAATGCGAACGTCAAACGCCGGCTCAAGCGGGCTAAAACCGTATAGAGATGAATACCAACAATAACGTATACACCATCGTCTACACGACCATCATCGTCGTGATAGCGGCCGCCATCCTGGCCATTGCCGCGATGGCGCTCAAGCCGAAGCAGGATGCCAACATCAAGGCCGAGACCATCAGCCAGATGCTGACTGCCGCCGGCTTGACGGACATGGATGCCCTCGCCAAAATGGGCAACGACAAGATCCTGTCGATGTACAGCGACAATGTCAAGACGGCATTCCTCATCGACGCCGAAGGCAACAAGACCGGCGAGCTCGAGACGGAAGTCACCGACATCGAACTGCAGGACAACCTGAAAGTCGAGAACAAGAACATCGCCTCCGGCAATCCTTCGCTTCCGGTTTATGTCTTTGAGAAAGACGGCGCCGAAGTCAATGTGATCCCTTGCTACGGTGCCGGCCTCTGGGGCCCGATCTGGGGCTACGTCGCCTTCAACGCCGACTGCACGGAAATCGTGGGCGCCTATTTCGACCATGCGAGCGAAACGCCGGGTCTGGGTGCCAAGATCAAGGACGAGCCTTGGTTCCGCGAACAGTTCAAGGGCAAGAAAGTCGACTTTGCCCATCCGGACAAACCGTTCGGCATCGTCAAGGGCGGAGCGCCCAAGGACGATCTTTCGAAAGTCGATGCCATCACCGGCGCGACGATGACCTGCAACGGCCTGGAAGCCGCGCTCGGTACCTGGCTGCGCGCTTACATCCCGTTCCTTCAGAAGAAGGCGGGTGCTGCCGTGGAAGAGGATTGCTGCTGCGACGGCGATGAATGCGCCGACTGCGATCACGATCACGACCACGATCACAATCATGATCATGGCCATGACCACAATCACCAACACAATCATCAGGAGGGTTAAGCCATGAACGAAGATCTCAAGAAAACCTTGTTGAACCCGATTTTCAAGGGCAACCCGATCACGGTCCTCGTGCTCGGTATCTGCTCCTCGCTGGCCGTCACGGTCCAGCTCAAGGGTGCCTGCGTGATGGCCCTCTCGGTCATCATCGTCTGCGGCCTTTCCAGTTTCGTGGTCTCGCTGCTCCGCAACTCGATTCCGAACCGCGTGCGCATCATCGTGCAGCTGGTCGTGGTCGCCATGATGGTAATCCTGGTCGACCAGGTGCTTCGGGCATATGCCTACTCCATCGACAAGCAGCTTTCGGTCTATATCGGCCTGATTATTACGAACTGTATCGTGATGGGCCGCATTGAGGCTTTTGCTTTGGGCAACAAGCCCATTCCGTCGCTGCTCGACGGTCTGGCCAATGGCGCCGGCTACGGCATGATCCTGATTATCGTGGCTTTCTTCCGTGAGCTGCTCGGCAGCGGAACCCTGTTCGGTTTCCGCGTGCTGCCCGCCAGCTATGTCCCCAACAACCTCGTGATCCTTCCGCCGATGGCACTGATCATCCTGGGCTGCATCGTCTGGGTCCAGCGTTCCATCCAGAAGGACCTGCAGGAGAAATAACACCTTAACTCAAATCGATTATGGAATACATCAGCTTGTTCGTAAAGTCAATTTTCGTTGACAATATGATCTTCGCATACTTCCTGGGTATGTGCTCATACCTGGCCGTATCGAAGAATGTCAAGACAGCAAATGGTTTGGGTATTGCTGTTATTTTCGTGCTCCTGTGCACGCTCCCGCTCAACTACCTGCTCGACAAGTTCGTACTGCAGCCCGGGGCGCTTGCCTGGCTGGGACCGAAGTTCGCCGGCGTGGACCTGAGCTTCCTGAGCTACATCCTCTTCATCGCCGTGATCGCTGCATTCGTGCAGATCGTCGAGATGGTGGTCGAGAAATACCTGCCGGCCCTCTATTCGTCGCTGGGTATCTTCCTGCCGCTGATTGCCGTCAACTGCGCCATCCTCGGCGGTTCGCTCTTCATGCAGCAGCGTGAGTTCATGAACATCGGCGAGGCGGCCACCTACGCGCTCGGTTCGGGCATCGGTTGGTGGCTGGCCATCGTGGCCCTGGCTGCGATCCGCGAGAAGCTGGCCTACTCGAAGGTGCCGGCTCCGCTCAAAGGGCTGGGCATCACCTTCATGGTGGTGGGCCTGATGGGTATGGCCTTCATGACGTTCATGGGTATTTCACTGTAAAGAAAGGAGGCATCCATTATGAGTAATACGATTCTAGCTGCAATCCTCGTGATTGTCGTGGTCACCCTGATTCTCGTGGCCCTGCTTCTTTTCATCAAGATCAAACTCACCCCTTCGGGCACGGTCAAGATCGACATCAACGACGGCAAGAAGGTGCTCGACGTGCCGCAGGGCGGTTCGTTGCTCGGCACCCTGGCCGACCAGAAGATCTTCCTCCCTTCCGCCTGCGGCGGCAAGGGCAACTGCGGTCAGTGCAAGTGCCAGGTACTCGAGGGCGGCGGATCGATCCTCCCCACCGAGACGGGCTTCTTCACCCGCAAGCAGATCGCCGACCATTGGCGCCTCGGCTGCCAGGTCAAGGTCAAGGACAACCTCAAGATCCAGGTGCCCGATTCCGCGCTCAGCGTCAAGAAACTCGAGTGCGAGGTCATCTCCAACAAGAACGTGGCGACCTTTATCAAGGAGTTCACTGTCCGCTTGCCGGAAGGCGAGAACATCGAATTCAAGAGCGGTGAATACATCCAGATCGACATCCCGGAATACGACGTCAATTTCGCCGACATGGATGTGGATCCGATCTACCGTGGCGACTGGGAGAAGTACGGGTTCTTCGGCCTCAAGCACAAGAACACCGTGCCGACCATCCGTGCCTACTCGATGGCTTCGTATCCTGCCGAAAAGAACGTCATCAAACTCAACGTGCGTATCGCTACGCCGCCGTTCGACCGCAGCCAGCCACGCGGTGTCTTCAAGATGCTGCCGGTGCCTCCGGGCATCGCCTCCACCTATGTCTTCTCCCGCAAGCCGGGTGACAAGGTGTGGATCAGCGGTCCTTATGGCGAGTTCCTGCTTCCGAAGGACGATCCCGACAGCCAGGAATACATCTTCGTGGGTGGCGGCGCCGGCATGGCCCCGCTCCGCAGCCACATCATGCATCTGTTCAAGACGCTCAAGACCAAGAAGGAAGTCCACTTCTTCTATGGTGCCCGCGCCCTCGTCGAGGCTTTCTACCTCGAAGATTTTGCGGAGATCGAGAAGGAATTCCCGAACTTCCACTTCCACCTGGCTCTCGACCGTCCAGATCCGGCTGCCGATGCAGCGGGCGTGAAGTACACGGCAGGCTTCGTCCACAACGTGATGAACGAGACTTACCTCAAGGACCACGAGGCTCCGGAGGACATCAAGTACTTCATGTGCGGTCCGCCGATGATGGTTTCTTCCGTCGTGAACCTGCTGGATTCCCTTGGCGTTGCGCCGGAGAGCATCCTCTACGACAATTTCGGCGCCTAATCCCCGCCGTGCTCCAAAGCAGAAGGAGACGCTCCCCCCGGAACGTCTCCTTCTTTATTCGGCGCGGTTTGTCTGCGTCTCTTTTGTCAAGCCATCCTCATTCTGCCTGTCTGGCGAGGATGGCGGAGTTAAAAAACGGCTTCCATCCTCACCTTGGCCCCCGTATGAGGACGGAAGGCTCTCCCAGAAGTCTGCCCCCGCCCAGTCACAAAAAGAGACGATCCATCGGAGCTGACCGCGCCAAGTGGCGCGCGGGGGATTGGGGGCAGAGCCCCCAGTATGGAAGGCGGTGGCTGAGCCACCGCCCAGTCACAAAAAGAGACGCTCCGTCGGAGCGTCTCTTTTTGTGACCCGCTTGGGGCTCGAACCCAAGACCCCAGCATTAAAAGTGCTGTGCTCTACCAACTGAGCTAGCGAGTCATCCTTTAGGGACTGCAAAAATAGACAATTATTTGCAATCCCCAAAAAAATTATTTCAACTGATAGTTACAAAGGTTCGTCAGGGCGGGGTAGCCCTTGAAGGTAGTGACTTTACCCTGGACGAAGATTTCGTGCTGGAGGAGTTTCTGACGGTTGGCTTCCTTGTCGAGACCCAGCACCTCCTTATGCGCTTTCTTGGTCAGTTGCAGAGCCATGCACTCGTCGGAGTCGGTGCAGTCGTCGGCGTCGGCCAGCATGACGGCCGTGCCCAGGACAGTTCCCTCGCAGCCGAAATCAATGGAGCCGTCGGATGAAAGGCCGCCGACGACATAGCCGCGTATCCAGACCGTGTCACCGGCAAAGTCACCGGCAATCAGTTCCCCGACAGAAAGCACTTCGTCGAACGGAATGTCGGGTTCTTCCGTTTTCTCTTTGTCTTTTTCCGTTTCCAGGAAATCAGGCATCCAGATGCAGGATGCAACGGACGCGGCGGCTGCCGCAAGCACGGTGGCGGAGATTATGACCGCCATCACAGATCTTTTCATATAACCTCCTTTTTTGATGTCAAGGACGGAGACCATCTCCGTCTTGTACAAAGAAAAGGCTTTTTCCCGGATCATGCTTGACAAAAAAGCAATTTTTCAAATTAAATCGTTAAATTTGAAGATTGATCTGTAAACTAGCACAACTATGGCAACGAAATTTTACAAGTGCCCCCATTGCGGCAATGTCATCATCAAAGTCGTGGATTCCGGTGTAACGCCGGTTTGCTGCGGCGAGCCGATGAAGGAACTCAATCCGAAAGATGCCGACGGCGCCTACGAGAAACATGTTCCGCACGTTACGAAAATCGACGACTGCACGATCAAGGTTGAGATCGGCAGTGTGCCGCACCCGATGATCCCCGAACACCACATCTGTTTCATCTATGCCGAGACGGAAAATGGGGGACAACTGGTGCAACTCGATCCGGAAAAACCGGCTGTTGCGGAGTTTTGCACCTGCAAGGCCCCGGTCGTGGCGGTGTATGAATACTGCAACCTGCACGGATTGTGGGTGAAGGAACTGTAATCCTTTCTTGCTGAGCGTGGGGAATGGGTGAATCGACGTTGAAAGAAAAGACCTCAAAGGGTTTGTTCTGGGGCGGGCTGAGCAACGGCCTGCTCCAGTTGATGAATCTGCTCTTTGCTGTCATTATCGGGCGAATTCTCAATCCGTCCGATTTCGGCGTCGTAGGTGTCCTTACCATTTTTTCGGCAATTGCCAGTACGATGCAGGAAAGCGGCTTCACAGCTGCTTTGGTGAACCGCAAGGAAGTCGATGCCAGGGATTATAATTCTGTTTTCTGGTTTAATGTGCTGATGAGCGCTGCGCTTTATCTGCTGCTTTTCTTTCTTGCGCCTTTCATCGCCCGCTTCTTTCACAATCCGGTTTTGGTCAGGTTATCCCGTTTTACTTTCCTGGGTTTTCTGATCGGGAGTTTGGGTACGGCACAGAATGCATGGCTGCTGAAGCATATGAAAGTCAAACAGAAGTCGTTGGCCAGCATCATTGCCGTAGTCGTTGCCGGGACGCTGTCCGTCGTTCTGGCCTTGAATGGTTTTTCCTACTGGGGAATTGCCATACAAAACGTGGTTTCCGTAATAGTCAATACCCTATGCCTTTGGATTGCATCCTCCTGGCGTCCTTCTTTCCACGTATCTTTGCGTCGTGCCTGGGACATGTTCGGCTTCAGCGTCAAAATACTGATCACGAATGTTGTCGCGATGGCCAACTACCATTTGTTCTCCGTCGTTTTTGGCCGGTACTATTCTGAATACGAAGTGGGGGTCTACAATCAGGCGAACAAGTGGAACGCTGCTGGGTATTCAACCATCGACGGAATGGTCCATAGTGTCGTGCTGCCGGCCTTGGTCGAAGCCCGTGATGATAAGGTGCGGCAGACGCGCGTTTTCCGGAAAATGATCCGTTTCGTGGCATTTGTTTCATTTCCGTTGATGCTGGGCCTTTCGTTGATAGCTCCTGATTTCATCACGATTTTCTTGACCGACAAGTGGGCGGAGAGTGGTTCTCTCCTGCGGTTGTTGTGTGTGGGCGGTTCCGTCTATTCTATCGCGACGGTAATGATTCTCTTGATTATCTCTCACGGTGGTTCCGGCGTTCAGATGTGGAATTCCATCGCGATGGGAATCGTGCAGGTGATCATCTGTGTCTGTTTCTTCCGGTTTGGCGTCAATGCAATGGTTGTGGCCAGCATGACCGTCAATGTGGGATGGCTGCTGATCTGGCACCGTTGTGTGAACCGGTATCTGTCCTATGCGGTTTGGGATTTCCTCAAAGACATCGGTTTTTATGCACTGGTTGCCGTTGCTGTGATGGTGGTCACGTATTTTTCGACGATCCTTATCGAGAATATTTATCTTCGTTGTATCGGCAGAATCGCCTTGGCTGCCGCACTCTATATTCTGGTCATGCATTTGACTGGCTCTGCGATTTTCAAGGAGAGTGTCCATTTTGTCATGTCCCGGATAAAGCATGGAAAATGAATCATCTTAGCTATGCGAATCATCGATTGTAAATGGGAGAAAGAGAATATCGGAAGCACCGTGTTCGAAGTCGGGATTGAAAAGGGTGACATCTTTTCTCCGGATTTCCTCCAGGGAGTTCCGGCATGTGACTATCTCGTAGTGAAGGTGCCGACGGGCATGACCGACTTCAATTGGTATTTGGGAACACAGGGCTTTACCCTTGTGGAAACGCAGATCAAATATTCCGGGACAATCTCGGCTTTTGATTATAACGACCGTTTCGTTCGAAAACTGCTGCCGCGTATCACGTATAAGGTAGTGGAAGGCCTTGCCGACGTGGAGGAGATTGTCGGTAGGGTTACTCCCGGTATGTTCCGGACTGACCGGATTTCGCTGGACCCTTCTTTCGGACCGGACAAAGGCTGTCAGCGGTACCGCAACTATTTGATGAACAGTTTCCGTTCGGGTCAGAATGAAATCATCGGGATTTATTTCGACGGCGAGTTGGCAGGTTTTGAAATGTATGAGTTGAAAGGAGAGACCTGTTGGGGGAAGTTGGGAGGAATCTACCCCGACAGTAAGGTTCCGGGGCTGGGCTTTCTGGTTGCCTGTGCCCCCCTGCTGTTTACATCTGAGAGGTATGGGGCGCGCCGTTTCGTTGCAGATGTCTCGTCCAACAATATGCCGGTGGTCGGTTTGTATGAATACCTGCACTTCCGCATGGAAGGCATGACTTATGTGTTTGCAAAACATTTTTGATCGATATGGAAGAAAAAGTATTGAGGAATCTGGACATTATGGCCATCCAACGGTATCAGCAGAACCGCTATCCGTGCCTTTTCGTGGATTTCATCGACGAGGTGGTTGTCGGCCGGTCGGCCCGCGGCCATAAGTGCCTTTCCTATAACGAATGGTATTTTCCCTGCCATTTTCCGGACGAGCCCAACGTGCCGGGGTTTATCCAGTCAGAGATGCTGGTGCAGGTGTTTCTGATGACTTTCCTGACCCTTCCGGGAAATGAAGGGAAGAAGACGGCGGCATTGAATTATAACGTAAGATTCAAAAAGAAACTTGTACCGGGAATGCGGGTTGACATCGTGGCGGAATTAAAATCTTATCGCAGAGGGATCGCTATTGGCTCCGCAGTCGGTTATGTAGATGGGGAAACCGCGGTTTCCGCCGATTTCATGATTGGGATCCCGGATGTGTTGAATACTTTCAAACCCAAAGTGGATAAATAATGGTCCGTCTTGCAGATTACGTCATACAGCGTATCGTCGATGAGGGCGTGAAACATATCTTTCTCGTTACGGGACGAGGGATCCTGTATCTGACGGATGCGGTGGCCAGGAATGAGGAGATACACCCGGTTTCCGTTCATCACGAGCAGGCGGCGGCCTATGCGGCTGTAGCCTATTCGCAGTATAATAATACGTTGGGTGCTGCTTTGGTGTCGACGGGATGTGCCTCGACCAACGCTTTGACAGGTGTGCTGAATGCCTGGCAGGACGGGGTCCCGGTACTATTCATCTCCGGCCAGAATAAACTGCATGAAACGGTGGCTTATACGGGCAAGCATATCCGCACATGGGGTTCACAGGAAACGGACGTGATCCCTATTGTCAGACCTGTTACCAAGTATGCCAACATGATTCTGGATGCCGGAAAGATCGGAGAAGAGATGGATAAGGTCATTTATTATGCTACCCATGGCGTAAAAGGACCTGTGTGGCTGGATATCCCGGTAGATGTACAGAATGCCCGTGTTGAGCCGGAACAACTGTCCCGTTGGAAAGGTGATGAGAACGGAAAGAAAGCCAGTGACGGGGATATCCGTTTCGTCGTGGATGCTTTGAAAGATGCCCAAAGGCCCGTGTTCCTGATAGGAAGCGGCATCCGTTCCGCTTGTGCTATTGAACCGTTCAGATTATTGGTTGAAAAGACAAGAATCCCAGTTTGTTTTTCGGCCTCAGCAGTAGATTGTTACGGCATTGACCACGAGCTTTCGATGGGTACCGTGGGAACTGTCGGAGGGACTCGCTCCGGTAACTTTGCCGTGCAGAATTCCGATTTGGTAATATCCGTCGGATGCAGGCTGTCCCCCATGTTGACGGGTTCCCAGTATGAGCGATTTGCGAGGGCTGCCCGGCTTATCGTGGTCGATATTGATGAGAATGAGCATTCCAAAGGGACGGTCCGGATTGATAAACTGATCTTGTCAGATGCCCGGTTTTTTGTGGAGGCCATGCTGAAGGAGAACCTTGGAGAGACGACTAAAGAATGGCAGGAGAGGTGTAAGCACTGGAAACAGATTTTCCCCAAATGCGAAGAAGTTTTCAAGAGCAAGGAAAGGGTTGATCTGTATGATTTTGCAGATCGGCTGACCCGTCACTTGAGAGAGGACGCCGTGGTATTGACGGATGCAGGCCTGGAAGAAGTGATCGTTCCTTCGGTCGTCGGATTCCGGGATGGACAGCGCTGCCTCCATCCCGCTTCCCAGGGCTGTATGGGCGTAGCATTGCCTGCGGCTATGGGCGCATGGTACGCCTGCGGCCATGATGTGCTTGCCATCATTGGGGACGGCTCGATGATGATGAACCTGCAGGAACTTCAGACCATCCACGCCAACAGGATGGGGGTTAAAATTGTCATCATCAACAATAATGTTTATTCCGTCATCCGGACCCGGCAGGTGGAACTTTTCCGTAGCCGAACCGTCGGGACAGATCCAGGTAACGGCGTGACTACGCCTGATTTCGAGGATGTCGCACGTTGTTTCAGGATACCGTACATGAAAGTAGCAGGCATTGCAGAACTGGATGAAAAACTGGATATGCTCATGCGGGAAGACGGGCCCATGATCTGTGAGGTGCTGGCAGTGGAGGACCAGGGCTATATCCGTAACGGGGCGGCTTTTAATGCCAGGCGCAGGTTCGTGCTGCGACCGATTGAAGACCAGTTCCCGTTTATGGACAGGGATCTTTTGAAACGGGAGATGGTTATTGAACCGATAGATGAATGATATGGATATGGTAAAACTCAGAACAGGAAGGGTCCTTGCGGACTACAATGATCCGTATATTGTTGCAGAAGTCAATTCCAGCCACAATGGCAGTGTGGAAGTTGCACGCCAGATGATCGATGCGGCCGTTGCCGCAGGCTGCGATTGTGTCAAGTTTCAATCCTGGTCAGCGGAGTCGCTTTATGCAAGTTCCTATTATAAGGACAATCCCATCTCGAAAAGGTTTTTTACCAAGTTCTCTCTCAGTCCTGGTGACCTGAAAGGGCTTGCGGCGTATTGCCGCGAAAAGGGTGTCGACTACTGCTCGACACCTTATTCCCGGGAGGAGGTCGATTTTCTTTTGGATGAGTGCGGGGCGCCGTATGTGAAAATCGCATCGATGGATTCCAATAACCTGGCTTTCCTGCGGTATATCTCCCGCAAAGGCGCTCCAATCGTCCTGTCTACGGGAATGAGTACGCTGGAAGAGGTCAGGCGGGCCGTCGAGACAATTGTCGATGCTGGAAACCAACAGCTTTGCCTGCTACATTGCATATCTGTCTATCCGGCTGATTTTGAATCGATCAGACTCAATAATATCCTGGGGTTGCGTGAGGCTTTCCCTGGCATTCCCATTGGTTTCTCGGATCACTCCCTTGGCATAGAAATGGCGGTTGCCGCAACGGCGCTCGGTGCTGCGCTGATTGAAAAGCACCTGACGCTCGATCGGTCCAAGATAGGAATGGACAATCAAATGGCCACAGAGCCGGATGAGATGAAACAACTGGTAACCAGTTGCCACAATACGCACATGGCGTTGGGAGGCAGGGAACGTATAGTCAGTGAATCGGAGCGGGAGCAGATGAAGAAAATGCGTCGCAGCATCATTGCCGCGCGGGATCTTCCTTCGGGGACTGTTTTGACTGAAAACGACTTGGACGCCAAGCGGCCGGGTGTCGGTATTCCTGCCGACCAACTGGATAATCTGCTTGGGAAGACCCTGAAACAGGCTGTGCGGGCGGATTCGCTGTTGCGGCCAGAAGATATCGAATAATGAATCAATACAATCAAGCATATAATCATCATGAACAATTCAGAAAAGTTGACGAAAGTTTTTGCCGATACATTCGGAATCAGCGAAGCCGAAACCAAAGGACTTCAATATCAGGGAATCGAGCAGTGGGACTCTGTAGGACACATGACGCTGGTCGCCGCCATTGAAGATGAATTTGATATCCAGTTGGATACGGACGACATCATTGATATGAGTTCGTTTGAAAAAGCGCAGCAGATTCTCTCGAAATACCACATAGCGTTCTGATCCGGCTGAGCAGTCTTCTATGTTTGGTCTGGAACGATACGGGGACAAAACGGCCGTTATTACCGATCGGGGTGAACGACTGACCTACGCTGAATTGGCTGCGCAGGCGAAGTGCTTTGCAGCTGCCGTAGCAGGCGACAGCTTGGTGATGTGCCTGTGCGAGAATCGTCTGGGCTCGGTGGTCGGGTATGTCGGGTGTTTGGACGGTCATATTCCCATCGTGTTGCTTGATGGAGGCGGGGATGCATCGGGCATCAGGGGCCTTGTGGCGATCTACCAGCCCGAGTACCTCTGGCTGCTGGAAGACCGGGTGAAGGACTATGAAGGCGAGCAGGTGTATTCGTATGGGCATTTCGTGCTGTTGCGGATGCGATATGAGGTTGAGATCGAAAAGCCCGCTATCTATCCCGATTTGGCGCTCTGTCTGACGACATCTGGCAGTACGGGCTCTCCGAAGTTGGTCCGCCTATCAGAAAAAAACATTCTGTCGAATGCCGAATCCATTGCCGAATATCTGGAAATCGACGAAAAAGAACGACCCGTAACCACGCTTCCGTCCTATTATAGTTATGGTGTGTCGGTCATCAACAGTCACCTCATCAAAGGGGCGACCCTTCTGCTTTGCGAGGGAACGGTCGTTCAGCGCGAGTTCTGGCGTTTCATGAAAGAGCAGCAAGCGACGAGCATGGCGGGTGTTCCGTACACATATGAGATGCTGAGGAGGCTTCGCTTCTTCCGGATGGACCTTCCGTATTTGAAGACGATGACCCAAGCGGGGGGTAAACTGAACGAGGATATCGTCCTGGAGTATCTTCAATGGGCGGAAAGCAGTGGGAAGCGCTTTTTCGTGATGTATGGCCAGACCGAGGCCACGGCGAGGATGAGTTACCTGCCGCTTGACCACGCATTGGAGAAATACGCCAGCATCGGCATTGCCATTCCTGGAGGGAAGTTTTCACTGGTTGATGTAAACGGCTTGCCTGTCGATGAAGCCGGTGTGGAAGGAGAACTGGTATATGAAGGGCCCAATGTATCGCTGGGTTATGCGGAATGCCGTGCGGACCTGGCACGCGGCGACGATAACAAGGGTGTCTTGTACACGGGCGATGTGGCCCGGCGCGATGCCGATGGCTATTATTACATTACCGGCCGTCTCAAGCGTTTCGTCAAAGTCTGGGGAAACCGTTGTAATCTGGACGCCGTGGAACAGCTGGCCAAATCTGTCACAACGCAGTGTGCTTGTGCGGGCGTAGATGACAAAATCACTATTTTTGTGACGGAAAGCGGATTGGAAGAAGCGATCGTCCGGCGCCTTTCTACCAGGATGGGCCTGCACGCGTCGGCTTTTTCGGTGCGGAAGATTCCTGAGATTCCCAAGAAGGACACGGGGAAGACCGATTATCCGGCTTTGCAGGAATTAATAACGAAATCGTAGCCATGACACTGGAAGCGTTGTTGAAATTAGATCCCTATTCCTTGGGCAAGGAAGAAAAGCACAAGGTATTGGATGAGTATCTGGTGAATCTGACCCGGTACCATTACGAGCATTGTGCAACGTACCGCAGGATGTTGGATGGGACCGGTTTTGATATCGGGCAGGTGCGGCATTATGAGGACTTGCCTTATTTGCCGGTGAGTTTGTTCAAGGACCTGACCTTGCGCAGTGTGGCGGAAGAGGAAGTAATCAAGACCCTGACCTCTTCAGGAACTACTGGGCAGAAGGTTTCCAAGATTTATCTGGACCGTGAGACCTCTGCCGGCCAGACTCGGACACTGACCAGGACCGTGGCCTCGCTTTTGGGGAACAAACGCGTCCCGATGATTATCCTGGATTCCGGTAATGTGTTGAAAGACAGAAATATGTTCTCTGCCCGCGGGGCGGGTATCCTGGGCTTCTCCATGTTCGGCAGCAAACGTATGTATGCGTTGGACGAGAATATGGAACTGGACGTTGAGGGCCTGAAGGCTTTTCTGGATGAGCATAGGGATGAAACGATTTTCCTCTTTGGCTTCACCTTCATGATCTGGCAGCATTTCTACAAAAAACTGCGGGAATGCGGCTATAGGCCCGACCTGTCAAGGGGCATTCTCATTCATGGCGGTGGCTGGAAGAAACTTGTCGCAGAATCTGTCTCTACGGTTCAGTTCAAACAGTGCTTGAACGATGTCTGCGGAATCAAGGCGGAGAACGTTCACGACTACTATGGCATGGTGGAGCAGACTGGTACAATTTATATCGAGTGCGAATGCGGTCATCTGCACGCGTCCAACTTCTCTGATATCATCGTCCGCAATCCAAAGGATTTCAGTGTTGCCGGGAAAGGAGAACCAGGCATCATTGAGGTGGTTTCGGTGCTGCCCAAAAGTTATCCCGGTCATGTTCTCTTGACGGAAGATGAAGGCGTGGTGCTCGGTGAAGATGATTGCCCGTGCGGGCGAAAGGGCAAGTATTTCCAGATTCATGGACGTATCAAGAACGCTGAGATCCGTGGATGTTCGGACACTTACGCTTCCAAGTTCGGTAAACTGAGCGGACTGGAATATGTAATCGGAGATGACAAAACTGTCGAGCGTATGCCTTCGGTTCCTGCGTTGCCTCCGTTTTCAGAACCCGTTATCAGTTTCTTCAACGACTTGTCCAAGTTGGTGATGAGGCAGGGCAGGGCCTATAGCGATGTGATGACCTTTGGTTTCTGGTGCCGGAAAGCCGCTTTGCTGAAAGAGAAAGAAAAGTACCCTGATTTGGAACACCGTCTGGGCCGGGGTATTGTGTTCCACAGCACACCGAGCAATGTTCCCGTGAATTGTGCCTTCAGTTTTGCCGCTGGCTTGCTGGCCGGTAATGCCAACATCGTCCGTCTGCCGGCCAAGGACTTTCCACAGGTGCAGATTATCAGTGATTGCATCAGCGAGTTGCTGGAAACATCCCATAAGGAGATGGCTCCGTATATCTGTTTTGTGAAGTATCCTCCAATCCAGGAGATTACGGACTTGTTCTCAAGTATATGTCAGAGTCGTGTGGTCTGGGGCGGTGATGCAACCATTGCGGAAATTCGCCAGTCTCCCCTGCAATCCCGGTCCAACGAGGTGAATTTCGCTGACCGCTATTCCATTTCGGTGCTGAATGCGGATGCATTCCTGGCCGCAGATGATCAGGACAGGATTGTCCAGAACTTCTATAACGATACCTATTTCTCCGACCAGAATGCCTGTACTGCTCCGCGCATCATCGTGTGGGTAGGCAAGCAGAAAGCAGAAGGCAAGGAACTTTTCTGGAAGAAGGTGCTGGCCTATGTCAGGGAGCATTACAGCATCGCCCCGGTGCAGACCATCGGTAAGATTCATGCACTTTACAAGGCGGCTGCGAATCTGAAGTTGGGCCATGTGACCGTGGAACAACCTTTCCTGACCCGAATCCAGATGGATTCTCTGGACCCGGCCATGATGGACTATCGTTTCAACAGCGGTTTCTTCTTTGAGTATGATGCCAAGTCCCTTACCGACCTGCTGCCTGTTGCCACCGTCAAGTGCCAGACGGTTACTTATTACGGGCTGAATCGAGAAGAGATCCTGAAGTTTGTGAACGAAGACCACCCGCAAGGCGTCGACCGTTTCGTCCCGCTGGGGAAATCGATGGACTTCAGCCTGGTTTGGGATGGTTATGACCTGATTTCAACACTCTCCCGCATCGTGCAGGTGTTGTAACTTCGTAACAGTAATAGTGATCAAGATGAAGATACCTTTCAATAAACCTTTTTTGACCGGCAAAGAACTTGCGTATATCGGTGCAGCGGTGGCTTCCGGGAAGATTTCCGGGAACGGGGAGTTTTCCCGGCGGTGTCAGCGATTCTTCGAAGAGAAATATGGCTTCCTGAAGTGCCTGCTTACGACCAGTTGTACGGACGCCCTGGAGATGTGCGCAATCCTGAGTGGAGTCGGCCCGGGTGATGAGGTAATCGTTCCAAGTTACACGTTTGTGTCGTCGGCGCTTGCTTTTGTAAGGCAGGGCGCGAAGATCGTGTTTGCCGACAGTTTCGCAGACAATCCGAATCTGGATCCCGACCAGGTGGAAGCCCTGATCACACCCTATACGCGGGTGATCGTGCCGGTTCACTACGCCGGCGTTGCGTGCGACATGGACCGGATTATGGATATCGCCCGGCGTCATGGCCTGCTTGTCGTGGAAGATGCCGCGCAGGCAGTCGATTCGTATTATAAAGGTAGGCCGCTCGGAGGCATCGGCCATCTGGCAGCTTTCTCGTTCCATGAGACTAAAAACGTGATTTCCGGAGAAGGCGGTCTGCTGGTAGTTAATGACGATCGTTTTGTCCGCCGTGCCGAAATCATCTGGGAGAAGGGGACCAACCGGGCGGAGTTCTTCCGTGGGGAAGTCAACAAGTATGGTTGGGTGGACACGGGTTCCTCCTTCTTGCCTTCTGAGATCAACGCCGCTTTTCTATGGGCGCAGCTGGAGTGCCTGGAGCAGATTCAGCACAAGCGTAAATCACTGTGGCAGACCTATTATAAAGCGCTTAAACCCCTTGCTGACAAGGGATGTTTCACTCTTCCTGTCATTCCGGACTATGCGACGAACAATGCGCATATGTTTTATTTGACGTGCCGCAGCCTGGAGGAAAGGACTGCGCTGATAAACCGACTGCGGGAAGCAGACATCCTTGCAGTATTCCATTACCTGAGTCTGCATGCCAGCCCCTATTACGCGCAGCGCCATGATGGACGCGCATTGCCGAACTGCGACTGTTTCGCTGACCGTTTGGTCCGTCTGCCGATGTACTACGAACTGCAGGAATCTGAGGTAGGGCAGATCTGTTCCATCATCACGGAGTTCTATCAATAAAATGAGCCGGCGTATCCTCTTCATTTCATCAGCAGACCCGATTCATGGGCCGGGAAGGCTCATGCTGGATACGTATGAAGCGATGAAACGGGGTGGGTACGAAGTCGATTTCTATACGCTATATACGGTGCAGGGGCGTCCGGATATTCATGCCTTTTGCGGCGATAGACCGGGCTTGACTACACGGATTCGGAATTATCTGTTCACGCGGATACAGAAGCCGGCTTATTATTTCTTTTATGGAAGGGAAGAGCGGCCGCCTATCCCGACGGGTCATATCCTCAAGCAGTTGAAGGGTCCCTACGACTTGATTTATATCGGTTTCTGGCAGGGCTTACTCAGTTTTGAGACAGTCGCCCGGCTTTATGACAAATATCAAGTGCCTGTTGTTTTGGCTACGGTCGATATGTCGGTAATGACCGGAGGATGCCATTATCCTCATTCATGTACCCGTTACCAACAGGAATGCGGGCGTTGCCCGGGACTTAAGCACCCTGTTCTCGATACGTTTACCCGGCATAATATTCATTACCGGGAGCGCTTTTATGCCCATGTCAACCCCATTGTCCTGACCAATTCGTTCGTGGCCCGTATTTTCATGGAAAGCAGATTGCTACGGGACAGGAGGATTGTCAAGGTATTTCCGGTCATTGACGAACACTTCTTTTGTCCCAAGGATAGGATATCGCTCAGAGCGAGGTTCCGTATTCCTGTGGAAAAGGATTTCATCATGTTGGCAGGCGCGCAGAACTTCCGGGATGACCGCAAAGGGGGACGTTACCTGGTTGCCGCCCTCAATGATTTCTATGGGAGTTTGTGCGAGGAAGAAAGAAAACGAGTCTTGCTTTTGTGCGTGGGCAATATGGAACGCGAGATGGAGCAGGCTCTTCGGGTTGACTGCCGAAGTATGGGATATGTCGCACTGGATGTCTTGGCAGATCTATACGCGCTGTCCAACGTCTTTCTGAGTCCCTCAGTGGAAGACGGTGGACCTTTGATGGTCAATCAGGCGCTTTCCTGTGGTACCCCCGTAGTAAGTTTCAAAATCGGAACGGCATTGGATGTCGTGGATGGGAAAGGGACGGGCTATTGCGCCATGTTACGGGATTCCGGAGATTTTGCGGCAGGTATCCGTCAGCACTTTTTGATGACGCCGGCCCAACAAGAAACTGTTTCAGAACGATGCCGGGCCATGGCGCTTGAAACCACCTCTTTTGGCGCATGCATGCGTTCGCTGGACAATATTTTGAAGGGAGGAGACTGAGGATGGAAATTAAACAGATTTATTCTCGTAGGAACAGTGCTGGGCAAAACTATGCCCAGCCTATCATCTATGAATGGGAGGATGAACTGTCCCGGGTGATGGGCATTCCTGTCGTCCGATATCCTTCTTTTCATCGCTTCTTCAATCATCTCAACATCCATACACCGATTACGGGGCCTTTTCAGGAAACCTTTCGGTTTGTTACCAATGGGAAGGATTATGACGAACCGATGAACAACAAGCATATTATTCCCTGCATCATTGATTTTTTCGAACGGGACGATCAACTCCCTTCGTTCTATCAAAAGCACGCAAGGAATCAAATCGTCTTGGTTTCCAGTCCGTTTGATTATCAATACCTGAAAGCTAAGGAGTGTCCGTTAAAGCTAGGCCTGTTCCCATATTCTCTTTCTGACCGATATGCCATTACAGAGAAAAAAGAGAAAAAATACGATATCGTGCTTACCGGAAGACAGGATCCCCTGCTGTATTCTTTCTTCAAGGAGTATGTGAGGACACACCCGGAAGTCAGTTATGTGAAACGGGGGAGGGATTTGGATAACGACGCAACGAAAACGAAAGCGTACTATATAAACGGAAAAGACTGTATCGGAACGATCGAGACGAGGGAGGCGTTCATGGCGCTGCAGGCTCAGGGAAGAGTCACATTATACGGGGTTCAGGGGTATGAGGAAGGTGCTGCAAAAGGATTCTATCATATGACGCCTCATTTTCTGGAAATCATAGCCTGTGGCTGCCATGTCGTTGCTCGTTATCCGTCAGGAAAAGACGGAGTTGACGCCCGGTTTTATGAGTTTGACCGTTTTTCCCCGTCTGTGGAGACGTATGAAGCGTTTGAAGCGGCAATCGATCATGCATTGAACACCGAAGTCGATCTGGACGGGTATGCTTCTTATTTGAAATCACACTATACGTCATTCCGCGTCAGGGAACTGCAGCGGTTGCTTGACACTTTGTAAGTCTGGGCATTATGAAAAAATATATTGTAATCGGCGCCGGCATGTCGGGTTTGGCCACGGCCAATCTCCTGCAAGAAAGGGGAAATGAGGTTGTGGTTTATGAACGTGAAGACCGTCCGGGCGGCATGATCAAGTGCGATATCGTAGAAGGAAGCCTTTTCCATCGTACTGGAGGGCATATTTTCAATACGAAACGGCAAGACGTGATGGATTGGTTCTGGAAGCATTTTGACCGGGAGAAAGAGTTTACCAAGGCCCTGCGCAATTCCGCCGTCTTCTTCGGTGAGAATCTGACGGTCCCTTATCCGGTAGAGAACCATGTCTATTGTTTTGACGATGAAACACAACGGTCTTTTGTGCGGGATTTGCTTCAGATCGTGGCTGAAAAGAAGGAACCCCGCAATTTTGAAGAATTCCTGAAGAGTCGTTTTGGCGAGACATTGTACCGGCTGTATTTCCAACCTTATAATTATAAGGTCTGGAGAAGGGACCTGACAAAAATACCCTTGTCCTGGCTGGAAGGGAAATTGCCTATGCCGACCGTCGAGGAGATGATTTATAATAACATGAATCGTGTTGAAGAACGGCAGTTCGTTCACGCTTCCTTTTATTATCCCAAGAAAGGCGGCTCCCAATTCCTGGCGGACAGGCTGGCGAAACATCTTACCGTGAAATACGATACTGCTGTGCACAGGATCGAAAGATCCGGTGACAGGTTGTCCGTCAATGGCGAAGCATGTGACCGGGTCGTTTTTTGCGGGAATGTCAAGATGCTTCCCGGGCTGCTCCGGATGGATTCTTTTGTCAAGGATATCGAAGCATTGGAAGCCCATGGCACCACTTCCGTCTTTTGTGAGATTGGAAAGAATCCCTTCAGCTGGGTCTATCTGCCAGAACGTGTGCATGATGCCCATCGCATCATATGTACCGGCAATTTTGCGGAAAGCAATAATGTGCCGGGTAAAATGACGGCGACCGTGGAGTTCACAGACTATATTTCCCGGGAGGATATCGGGGCGCAACTGGGGAGGATCGCTTTCCATCCCGAATACCTGGCCCACCATTATGAAGAGTATACATATCCGATCCAGGACAAAGATACCCGGAGTCTGATCGCTGCGCTGAAATCGAGACTGGCGGAAGGAGGGATTTATCTGGTCGGCCGGTTTGCGGAGTGGGAGTATTGCAATATGGACATTGCGATTGGATCGGCCATGGATTTGGTGAATGAAATAGAATAATCCGAGCTATGAAAAGAGTAGACAAGCTGTTTTTTACTGTCCGTTGGCGGCTCTACAATGCATGGATTCGACGGCGTTTCGCGGCCTTTGGCCGGGGAACGCGTATTTATCCGTCCCCGGATCTGCTGGTCGGGGAAGAATATGTCTCGCTGGGAAAAGACGTGACGATCGGGAAACATGTCCAGCTCACAGCCTGGGATCATTTTCTGGGCCAGCATTTCACGCCGGAGATTGTCATCGGCGACGGATGCGCCATCGGTGACGGTGCGCATATCACGGCAGTAAACCGTATCGAGTTGGGGAAGAATGTGCTGACGGGAAAATATGTCCTGATCAGCGACAATTCCCACGGCGCGACGGATTCGGCCGAACTGGAAATGGCGCCGAACCAGCGCCGCTTGACCTCAAAGGGGCCTGTTGTCATCGAAGACAATGTATGGATTGGCGAGAAGGCATCCATCCTTTCGGGTGTACATATCGGCAAGGGGGCCATTATCGGTGCCGGTGCCGTCGTGACGAAAGATGTTCCGGCCGGCCACATGGCCCTGGGTGTTCCTGCACGAATCCTAAGTATGGTGAAGCACGATGAAAAAGAATAGAATCATAGCCTTTTATCTTCCGCAGTTCCATCCGATTCCGGAAAATGATGCGTGGTGGGGACCCGGATTTACGGAGTGGACGAATGTCGCTGCGGCCAAGCCGCTGTTCCATGGTCACGTCCAGCCGCGCATTCCGGCTGACCTGGGCTTCTATGACCTGCGGCTGCCTGAAACGCGCGAGGCGCAGGCCGCGCTGGCGCGGGATGCCGGGATTGAAGGGTTCTGTTATTACCATTACTGGTTCGGCGGAGGCCGGCAGCTGCTGGAACGCCCCTTCAATGAAGTGGTGGCGACCGGGAAACCCGATTTTCCGTTCTGCCTTTGCTGGGCCAACCATACATGGGCCTCGTCAACCTGGACCAATACCAAGTCCCGTAAGGCAGGTTCACAGATCCTGATGGAGCAGCGCTATCTGGGACGGGAAGACAATGCGATGCATTTCCGTACGTTGTTGCCTGCTTTCCGTGATTCCCGCTATATCCGGGTGGACGGAAAACTCCTTTTCGCCGTTTTCGATCCCTTCAAGTTCGTGAATGCGCCCGCTTTCATGGCGCAATGGCGGGAATTGGCCAGCGAATACGGACTGCCAGGCTTCCATTTCGTAGCAGTAGTGCGTACGGCCAATCCGACCTCCTATGCCAAGACCCGGATGGAAGGGAATGTAGATCCTGAGGCTGTGGCTGAGAAACGGGTCAAGGATATCCTTGCGCAAGGGTACGATGCGGTCGCTACCGACAATCACCAATATGCGCAGATCCGTTCTCGCGGATTGTGGCAGAATGCTTTCCACGACCTGTTCGCCCAGTACTTGGGTATCCGCCGGCCGTTCCGTTTCAGGCAGGCGGAAATCAACGAGCATCTGCTGCTTGACCTGGAGCGTCGTGTCAATGTCTATCCTACCTTGATCCCGAATTGGGACCGGACTCCCCGGACACGGGAAGACTCCATTTATGTCGACAGTACGCCGGAAGTGTTTGGAAAGTTGGCCGCCCGGGCGCTCGACCTGGTAAAAGACAAACCCGAGGAGCGCCGGATCATCTTTCTCAAGTCCTGGAACGAGTGGGGTGAAGGCAATTATATGGAGCCCGACCGGCAATATGGCCGGGGCTACATTGAAGCGTTGCGTCGCGCTATCGACGAAGCTTCCGAATAAGACGTTGGATCGCCTCCCATAATCCCATCGGACTGATGCGCCAAAGGATTTCCTTTACGCGTGCGCGATCTTCAAATGTGGTGCGGGCCATAGAACGGCCTGTGCGGCGGGCGCGTTCGAGCGGCCGGTCGATGATGCTGCACAGGAAGGCAGCCAGATTCTCTTCCATCCGGTCGATGTCGCGTTCGGGGCCGGTCAGGGCTGGGGTGCGCATCATCTTCAGATAGAGTTCGTCGTTGGTGTCGATGCGCCGGACGGCGTCGATGACTTCGCTCCAGGAGCGGAAGTCGTGGCAGTTGACGAACGACTGGGTGTTGAACTCACGCCCGATGAACGGATTGCCCCAGTAGATAGGGATAGTCTGGGCGGCGAAGGCCTGCATCAGCACGTCGGAGGTGTAACCGGGATAGCTGCATTCCTCGAATGCGATGGCGAACTTACGGGTGGACAGGAAGGGGATCCGTTCGCTGACCACCCCTTCGAAATTATTGTGGAGCGCGCCGCCCGCGTCGACGGGGCGATACTGCGAAAGCCGTTCAAAAAAGAGGTTCCGTTCTGGCGTCTCGTCAACCAAATCGTAGTGGAAGCCGCAGAAACTCTCCTTGCTCCGGATGTTGTCGGAGGTAAAATAGGTCTTGTCGTTCATCTGCGCAAACGTTTCCCGGTCGAGATAGTAGGCGGGGAAGCGGAAGTAGCGGTCGCCCAGGATCAGGTAGTCGCTGCCGATGGCATAGTCGCAGAAATTGAAGTCGGGCGAGACGTTTTGCCGGGTGTAGAAAATCCGGATGCAGTCGTAGCGGGTATGGCGTTCCCCGTAGTTGGAATAGAACAGGTATTCGGGCTCCTTGCTGAGCTCGACCTGGTAGTTTTGCAGCAGGATGCGGTAGAGCAGGCTCTTTTCGGGGACGAAGTCCGGCTCGAAATCCACGAAGGCGACTTTGATCGGTTTTCCCATATCAGTGTTTGAACAGATTGTTGGTCAGATAGTCTTTGGCAGCCATCATCCAGCCTTTTTTCAAGACCAGCAGCCGGACGGTGCCGCGGTAGCGCGGGTACAGCCCTTTGTCGCGGGCGAAGGCCTCCATGGCGCGGAGGCTGGCGAGCCGCTGCTGCCAGCGCCCGGGATCGGGCTTGCGGCTGATGGAAGCGGGGTCGATGCGGTAGTGGTAGCGGGCCTCATGGGCCGGGGCAATACGCCGGGCGGCGAGGAGGGCGCAGATGAGGAAGCAACTGTCTTCGGCGCTACGGGTACCGGGGAAACGGACGCCTCCTTCAAGGAGCAGGCTTCTCTGGTACAGATAGGTCGTGAAGTAGGCTTTGAAGCGGCGTAGGTAACGCTTTTTGGCGGCACCTTCAAAGGGACCGGCTTCCACGGGGGGATTATGGCGGACGGTGACGGTACCGTCGGGCTCGTCGAAAACGATGCTGCCGACGGCCAGGTCGGCGTTCGCGCTGCGGGCGGCTTCCCAGAGGCGCTGGCAGAAACCCGGTTCGAGGGTGTCATCGCTGTCGAGGAAAGCCAGGTATTTGCCCGCGGCCGCTTCGATGCCACAGTTTCGGGCGGCTCCCGGGCCGGTATTGGCCTCGGTGGCTGTGAAGCGGAATTGTTTGGGCCCGGCATATTCCGCCACTTTCCGCCGGGCTCTGTCCATGCTGTCGTCCGTCCCGTGGTCATCGACCAGAATGATTTCAAGGTCATCGAGCGTCTGGGCAAGTACCGAGTCCAGACAGGCTTCGATGTGTGCGCCGGCGTTGTAAACGGGGATGATCAGGGACACGTTCGGCATGGTCAACGGATTTTTCTGCGGGCGAGCCGGCGTTTCAATTTATAGGGCCAGCGGCTGATGCGTTGCGGAACTTTGATAAGCCAGCGCAGGACTTTGTTACCGGCGAAAGCAAGGCGGTCGGCCGGGCCGAATACGGGGAGTGGTTTGCCGCGCAGGGCATAGGCTTCCTGGATGACGGCGTCGATGCGCTGTTTCTGCGTGCCCTGGGAGGGTTCGATCCGGCGGACGATCCAGGCAGGCATGGAGTAGAAGCGCGAGAACCAGGTGTGGAGGCAGAGGGGCCGTTGCTGCGGGTCGAGGGCAACGGTAGTAATGCCGTCGGGGTGGCGGCGGGCCGGCAGGTACAAGGTCGGGAACGTGGCGGCCAGCCAGTGGAAGAAAGGGTAGTAGGGTTCTGCGTCGTCGAGCCTTTTCTTTAGGTCGTTCCGGTTGAAACGGGTGCGGATCAGCGCCAGATTGAAGACGTTGAAAAAAGGATTGGTCACAATCGGATCGCGTCCGGTGGTCGCTTCATCCCCGTCGGAACAGCCGATGTTGGCATAGCCTCCCACAAGCAGGGTGTCCACCAGGGTAAGTACGGCCCCGGGATTGACGATGAACGCGTCTTCATCGATATTGATGGCCACGTCGCAATCGCAGTCGCGCAGCATGGTTAAGAAATAGCCGTCCGCTGTCTGATCGGTCAGCCGTACGCAGGGGATGGGGTTTCCTTCCGCATCTTTCCAGTCGCAGAAAAGACCTTTCGCGAGACGGTACAGCCGCAGGTCGAAGGAACGGGTGAATATCTTAATGCGGGGCTGCGGCATCCTTGCGGGTCTTGGAACAACGGTAGATACCCCATCCGGCGATTGCCACAATCAGCAGGTACATCAGGATCGTGCAGACCGTCGCGATGGCGTCGCCCTTGCGGACGCTGTCAGGGTCGAAGAGGAAGGTGATATGATGGCTGCCTGCCGGCACGTCGAGGGCGCGGAGCAGGTAGTTGACCCGATAGTGGTCAGCCGGTGTGCCGTCGATCGAGGCTTTCCAACCATAGGGATAGTAAATCTCTGAGAAGACGACAGTGCCCGGCGTCGCGCTGGTGGTCTCATAGTCCAGTTGCTTGGGTGTCCAGGCTGTAAGGGTAACGGATGCATCGGGTGCGATGCCCGGTTCCAGCGAGGCGACCGATCCGGCGAAACTGCGGTCCAGGACAGCCGTCTTTGTCAGGTCGATCCGGTTCAGTGCGTCGATTTCAGCGCGCGCATCGTCTGCGACTTCCAGCTTTTCCACGAACCAGGCGTGGCCCAGGGCATACGGGTTTTGCTGGATGACAGGCTGACCCTCTTCCTCGACAATGATGTATTTTGCATTGAGCATCCCGATTACGGGCATATGACCCTTGGAGAGATGCTCGTCGATCAGATCCTGGTATCGACGGAGTTTGGCGGCATGGTAACCGCCGATCGACTTCAGGTAGTAGGAGGTCCGTGCTTCGTTGAAAGTATTGGTCGTCAGGTTCATGACCCGGAAGTCCGGGTCGGGGTCCTGGAGCAGGGTTTGTTCGTAAGGCTGGATGGTGAAGGCTGACTGGGTGTTTTTGGGCGTCTGGAAGTTGTCGTCATTGAAATAGCGGCGGTCCACCGGCCAGAGATCGACCAGCACCAGGACGCCGAGCGCTGCGATCATCCAAGGCCTCTTGAGCTTCTTCTCGTTGAACAGGAACAGCACGGCAAAAGCGGCGGCAATGAAGGCGAAACTACGCCAGGCGTCGCCGATCAGGAGAGCAGCGCGGTCTTCCAGGATGGCTTGATAGATTGGCTCGGGCAACTGGGAACTGTAATATGCATCGTTCGGCCCGACAAAAGAGAAGATCGTCCGGCCCAGCAGGGCGATGAGCAGGCAGAGACCGGCCGTGATGCCGCCGGCAATGAGGAGATTCTTGCGGGCCTTCTCTTTCGGAATGGTGCCGTCCATCAGCGCCTTGACCGCGAGGAAGCCCAGCAACGGCATGGCGATTTCGGCCACGATCAGGATCGAAGAGACGGCCCGGAACTTATTGTAAAGCGGGAAATAGCGGAAGAAGAATTCCGTGAGTCCCATGAAATTGTGCCCCCAGGCGAGAAAAATGGAGAAGATCGTGGAAGCCAGCAGCGCCCATTTGTACGGGCCGGGGACCAGCAGGCAGCCCAGCAGGAAGAGGAAGCAAACAATGGCACCGACATAGACATTGCCTGCCGTGAATGGCTGTTCTCCCCAGTAGAGCGGCACGCTGGCACAGAATCCGCGGGCGGTAGAAGCGGGCATACCCAGTTTGACAATCGCTTTCCAGGTATGGGAATTCTTGTCGAGCGGGTAGCCGGATGCACCGCCTTTGATGCCGGGAATCATCAGGGACAAGGTTTCGTCGATACCGTAGCTCCATTGGGTGGCGTATTCCAGGTCAAGGCCTTTGGAAGGCTGTTCGCCCGCTTCTTCCTGTACCAGGTCGGAATGTCCGCCGCGCATGGTTTCGCGGGCGTATTCCCGGTTGGCAAAGACATTGCCGGCCCCGGTTCCCAAGCCGATGGCCAGCGATGCGGCGAAGATCACGATGCCCAGGCCCAGATCCTTCCACCGCTTTTCGCGGATGTGGATCCAGAGTTCCGCCAGGAAGAAGAGGCCGATCATCAGGAAAAGATAGTAGGCCATCTGCGGGTGGATGCTGAACCCCACGGCGGTGAACAGCATCACGAAAATGGCGCCGAGCCCGTATTGCTTGCGGAATATCAGGTAGAAGCCGGCCGCTACCAGTGTGATGTAGGAGATGGCGATTGTCTTGCCTCCGTGTCCCGCCGCGATGATCACGAGGAAATACGAGGATAAAGCGATGGCGATGGCTCCCGCGATGGAAAGCCATTTGTCCACCCGGAAACTCCGCATCAGGACATAGAAACAGATGAAGTAGAAGATCAGGATCCAGGCGGGATGGGCCGGGCCCCGATGCAGGAAGCCCTTGACGGGGGCCAGCCACCGGTCGGACCGGTATTCTCCGCCGCCGATCTGGTAGTTGGGCATACCGCTGAACATGGCACTGTTCCACCAGGTATGGTCACCGGTTTCCTGATGATAACGGACACTTTCCTGCACGGCAGAGCGGGCATTGACATCATCGCCCGAAAGCAACTCTTTTCCGTTCAGGACGGGTTTGCAATAGACAAAGGCCAGGATGAAAAAAACCAGGAGGGCGGCCAGGGCGGCACCGTATCGCTGCAGAAAGAGTTTCATGACATCGACAGCTTGATTTTGGTGAGCTGCTGCTTGGTGTCGAGCGTGAAGTCGCCGTCCATCATCCAGCTATAGTAGGAGGGTTCTTTCTTGAGGACCTCCACCACAGGCTTGCCTTTGTGCTTGCCGAAATTGAACACGGGTTCGTCTTTGTCGTTGAGGACGATACGTCCCGCAAAATCGACAAACCGGCTCTGGCAGGAGTACTTGGCCAGGTAGTCCACGTCATTTTTAAGCGGCTCTTCTTCATCGGCTCCATAGCGGTCGAGCTGGGCTTCGAGCACTTCGTAGGTTGCCATGGTATCGGCCTCGGCGGAGTGGGCGTTGTCGAGGTTCAGGCCGCAGTAGAACTTGTAGGCTGCCTTGAGGGTTCGCTGCTCCTTTTTGTGGAAAATGTTCTGCACGTCGATCAGCTTGCGCTTCCGGAAGTCGAATTCGACGTTGACGCCTTCATTCTTCGCCCGTGCGAATTCCTCGGCAAGCAGGGGAATGTCGAACTTCAAGGAGTTATAGCCGGCGATGTCGCATCCTTCCATGAGCCTGGCCAGCGATTTGGCAATCTGCCGGAAGGTCGGGCAATCTTTCACGTCCTCGTCGCTGATGCCGTGGATCGCCTGCGCTTCGGGCGGGATGGGAATGGTGGGATTGATGCGGCGGGTCTTGACCTCTACTTTGTTGGGCTCCCCGGGCGCGCCGGGAGAGACTTTGACGAGCGAAATCTCCACGATGCGGTCGGACGCAACGTTCAGTCCTGTACTCTCGATATCGAAAAACAGGAGCGGGTTCTTGAGCGCAAGCTGCATGGGAACCCGGTTAGGCGTTGATCATCACAGGCATCAGCAGGGCGCGGATCTCCTGGCCGGGACGGGCTTCGTCGGCCGAGACGATCAGCGCGGCGCGGGCCGGGTCGGCCAGTTCCATGCAGATGTTCTGGTAGGGGAGATTGCTGAGGATCTCGAGGAGGAACGGCGCCTTGAAACCGATTTCCATCTCCTGTCCGTCGTACTGGCAGGGCAGGGTTTCGTGGGCGGACATCGAGAAGCCGAGGTCCTGGGCGGAAATGAGCACCTCGCCGAGGGACAGCTTGAGGCGGATCTGGTTGGAAATCTGGTTCGAGCACACGGCGATACGCTTGACCACGCCCAGCAGGTCGGTGCGGCCGATCACGAGTTTGTTGTTGTTGTTCTTGGGAATCACGCTCCGATAGGCCGGGTAGTTGCCTTCGATGAGGCGGCACACCAGGATGTTGGTGCCGAAGCTGAAGTAGGCGTTCTTGTTGTCGTAGCGGATGGTGATATCCTCGTCGTGCTTGGCCAGGATGCTCTTGAGGATCGAGGCGGGTTTCTTATGCAGGATAAAATTGGACTTCTGCGAGAGTTTGGCGCCCAGGAAACTGTAGCAGATGAGTTTGTGGGCATCGGAGGCGACGAGCGTGGTGACCTCCGGATCGATGTCGAAGAAAATACCGTTCATGACGGGACGGAGTTCCTCTTCGGCGGTGGCGTAGATAGTATTGTTGATACCGTCGAGCAGGATGGCCGACGGGATGATGACACTCTCGGAAATTTCACCGATCACCGGCAGTTCGGGGAAGTCGGCCGCATCGAAGCAGGGAATCTTGGAGGCGCCGCTGGCCCATACGATATCCATGACGGAACTGCCCGCATCCACGCTGAAGGAAAGCGGCTGGTCGGGGAACTCCTTGAGGGAGTCGGTCAGAAGCTTGGCCGGCACGGCCGTAGAGCCTTCCTCGGTAACCTGGGCAATCGGGATGTCGGCGCGCAGGGTGGTCTCTCCGTCCGAGGCGGTGACGGTCAGGGTGTTGCCCTTGAGCTGGAAAAGGAAGTTCTCCAGGATGGAGTTGGTGGGCTTGGGAACGATGACCTTGGAGACGGACATCAGGCCGCCCAAGAGTTCGGAACTGGATACGGAAAATTTCATTTGTGGTATAATTTTTATTATTTCTTATTCTCGTTAGTTCGAAATACAAATATAATAAAAATAGGACAAGATGGGTAAAAAACTTCTCTATTTGCTTTTAATCGTCGCTGTATCAGGACTTACGGGCTTTTTTGCCGCGAAGAAGACCTTGGACCGGCGTATCGGGGAAGAGGATGCGGCGGCTGCTGTCATCGACAGCAAGGCCTCTGCCAAAAAGTCAGTTCCCCAGCGTCGCATCGAAGTGACGGACGTTCCCAACTTTTCAGATGCAGCGGAGTCAGCCGTCCAGGCCGTCGTCTATGTGAAAGTGACGCAGCGTGCAAACTATCAGCAGTCCGGTTCGCTGCTCGACCTGATTTTCGGCTTTGCACAGACGCCCCGCGACCAGGTCGGCCTGGGTTCCGGCGTAATCATCCGCCCCGACGGCTACATCGTGACCAACAACCATGTGGTGGCCGGTGCTGACGAGATCGAGGTGACGCTCGAGAACAACAAGGTATATCCCGCCAAACTGGTGGGTACCGACCCCGCCACGGATATCGCACTGATCAAGATCAACGCGGAGGATTTGCCGGTCGTGCCGCTGGGCGATTCCGATGACCTGCGGCTTGGCGAGTGGGTGCTGGCCATCGGCAGTCCTTACGACCTTCGCTCTACCATTACAGCCGGTATTGTCAGCGCCAAAGGCCGTTCGATGCCGAACTATGACGGTCAGTACCGTGTAGAATCGTTCATCCAGACCGACGCAGCCGTCAACCCCGGCAACAGTGGTGGCGCGCTGGTCAATGCGGCCGGTGAACTGGTGGGCATCAACACCTCCATCATCTCCCGGACCGGTTCCTATACGGGTTATTCCTTCGCCGTGCCGGTCAACATCGTGAGCAAGGTGGTGGACGATTTTATCGAATTCGGTGAGGTGCAGCGGGCTATGCTGGGTATCAGCATTATAGACGTCAACGCCGAAGTGGCTGCCCAGGCCAATCTGGCGGAGATTGACGGGGTCTATGTGGCGAACGTCCAGAAAGACGGTCCGGCTGAAAAAGGAGGGATTGTCCAGGGCGACGTGATCCGGGAAATCAATCTCAATCCCGTCCACAACAGCGCCGGCCTGCAAGAGCAGCTGAGCCGCCTCCGCCCCGGTGAGAAGGCTGTCGTCACCGTCCTCCGGGACGGTCATCAGCACGAATTGATCGTGACTCTGTAGCAGCTTGTTTCCGGCTTGACCGGGAAACTTCAATTTCCTGAAACATTTTCAGGAAGTTTCCGTATAAATAAGTGCCGCGTTCATCCAGCGGCACTTGTTTTTATTCTATGCGTCAGTTAAAGATTACCAAGTCGATCACCAACCGGGAGAGCGCCTCGCTCGACAAATACCTCCAGGAGATCGGCCGTGAAGAATTGATTACCGTCGAAGAAGAAGTGGAACTCGCCCAGCGGATCAAGAAGGGCGACCAGGCTGCACTCGACAAACTCACCCGCGCGAACCTCCGGTTCGTCGTATCCGTCGCCAAACAGTACCAGAACCAGGGCATCAGCCTGCCGGACCTCATCAACGAGGGCAACCTCGGCCTGATCAAGGCCGCTGAAAAGTTTGATGAGACCCGTGGTTTCAAGTTCATCTCCTATGCGGTGTGGTGGATCCGCCAGTCGATCCTCCAGGCCCTGGCCGAGCAGAGCCGTATCGTGCGCCTGCCCCTCAACCAGGTGGGTTCGCTCAACAAGATCAACAAGGCCCTCTCGCAGTTCGAGCAGCAGTATGAGCGCCAGCCGTCGCCCGATGAACTGGCCGACATGCTCGAGATCCCGCGCGAGAAGATCGCCGATACGCTCCGTGTTTCCGGTCGTCACGTCTCCGTGGACGCCCCGTTCGTGGACGGTGAAGACAACAGCCTGCTCGACGTGCTGGTCAACAACGACTCGCCCAACGCCGACAAGGGTCTGGTCAACGAATCGCTCAACACAGAGATCGAGCGCGCCCTTTCCACGCTGACTGAGCGTGAGCGCGATATCGTGAAGTACTTTTTCGGCATCGGCTGCCAGGAAATGACCCTCGAGGAGATCGGCGAAAAATTCGGCCTGACCCGGGAACGGGTCCGCCAGATCAAGGAGAAAGCCATCCGCCGTCTGCGCCACAGTGCCCGCAGCAAACTGCTCAAGGGCTACCTGGGCTAATCGGGCCGTCGTATGGGAGGCTTTTGGTCGGCCGTCGGGAACGGCATCGCATCTTTCAGTGATTTCATTTGCGGCTATCCGCTCTTTTTCCTGCTGGTCGGCGGCGGGCTGTTCTTCCTGTTCTACTCGAAGGCGGCCCCGCTGCGTTATTATGGCCGGGCCATCGGAGCCCTGCGCATGAAAGACGATTCGGCTGCAGGACAGATCTCTTCGTTCGAAGCGCTGACCAGCGCCATCGCTGCGACAGTCGGCATGGGCAACATCGCCGGCGTGGCGGTTGCTTTGTCGATCGGTGGCCCGGGTGCGATTTTCTGGATGTGGGTCAGTGCGATCGTAGGCATGGCGACCAAGTTTTTTGAAGGCACGGTCGCGGTCATGTACAAGGGCAAGGACGATGCCGGCGAGACGCAGGGCGGTCCGATGTACATGATTGTGGAAGGTCTCGGTAAGAAATGGAAGCCGCTTGCGGTCTTCTTTTCCATCTTCGGACTGATCGGCACGCTCTGCGTGATGCAGTCGAACCAGCTTACCGAAAGTGTCACCACGCTCTTCTTTACGGCTGAGCAGAATACGGTCACGCTCCGGCTTGTCATCGGCCTGATCATCACGGCCATCGTCTCGTTCGTGGTCATCGGCGGCATCAAGCGCATCTCCAAGATCGCGACGCGGCTGGTACCGACGATGGTGGCGCTCTATTTCCTGCTGGTCTTCTACATCCTGATCCGTCACATCGGTCTGGTGCCCGGTGTTTTCCGCGACATTTTCGTGGGGGCTTTCACTCCGCGCGGTGCGTTGGGCGGCGGCATCGGTTCCATCGTGATGATCGCCCTGACGGGTGTGCGTCGCGCCGCACTGGTCAATGAAGCCGGTGTGGGTACGGCTTCGATGATGCACGGTGCCTCGAAGAACAACGAACCGGTCCGGGAGGGCCTGGTGGCGATGATCGGTCCATCGATCGACTCGGGCCTGGTCTGTACGCTGACTGCGCTGGCCATCCTGATCGGTTCGGCGCTCAATCCGGCCATTGTCCCCGCCGGTTCCGGTATGGGGTCGATGGAAGGGTTGCGTTATGCGCTGAATGCGTTTCAGGCGGCGATTCCGGGGGTGGGGAACTACCTGCTCTTTGCAATCGTGATCCTGTTTGCCTTCAGCACGATGTTTTCTTACTCCTACTATGGACAGAAATGTACCGGATTCCTGTTCGGCGCCCGGTATTCCAAATATTACAACTATTTCTTCCTGGCGATGCTGGTGGTGGCCGCCATCATTCCGCTCCGCGTGGCCGTGAGCCTGATTGACGCGGCCTACGCCCTGATGGCCTTCCCGACCATGTTCACCCTCTTCATGCTGGCCCCCAGGGCCCGCAAGGAAATGGACCGCTATTTCGCCAAGACTAAAAAGAAAGACTGATTATGATGAATCCCTTAGATTATATTGCCGATGCCGCGCGGCGTTGCGTTGCGGCGCTTTATCAAGTTGAACCTGCCGCGGGGCTGATTCAGGTGCAGCCGACCCGCAAGGAGTTTGAGGGCGACGTGACACTCGTCGTCTTCCCGCTGCTGCGGACCAGCCGCAAGGCCCCCGAGGCTACGGCCAATGAGATCGGCGCGTGGCTGCAGGCCAACGATCCGCAGGTCGCCCGCTTCAATGTGGTCAAGGGATTCTTGAATCTGAAGCTTTCCGGCGCTTACTGGACTTCCAACCTGGCGGAGATTGCGGCGCAGCCCGATTTCGGACAGCTGCCCGTTTCCGGCAAGACCGTGATGGTCGAGTTCTCCAGCCCCAATACCAACAAGCCGCTTCACCTGGGCCACATCCGCAACAACTTGCTAGGCTGGTCGGTGAGCCAATTGCTGGCCGCCTGCGGACACCGTGTGCTGAAAGTCAACCTGGTCAACGACCGCGGTATCCACATCTGCAAGTCGATGCTGGCGTGGCTTCGCTGTGGAAACGGCGAAACGCCGGAAACCTCGGGCAAGAAGGGCGACCATCTGGTGGGCGATTACTACGTGAAGTTCAACGACCTGTTGAAGGCCGAGGTGGCGGAATTGGTTGCCGGCGGCATGCCGCAGGAAGAAGCCGAGAAGAATGCGCCGATCCTGCAGGAGGCGCAGGCGATGCTGGTCAAATGGGAGCAGGGCGACCCCGAAGTTCGGGCACTCTGGGAGAAGATGAACAACTGGGTCTATGCCGGCTTCGACGAGACCTATCGCCGGCTCGGCATCTCGTTCGACCGCATCTATTATGAATCCCAGACCTACAAGGACGGCAAGGCGCTTGTAGAAGAGGGCTTGGCCAAGGGCGTGCTCTATCGCCGGGACGACGGTTCCGTGTGGTGCGACCTGACGGCCGACGGACTCGACGAGAAGTTGCTCCTGCGGCGCGACGGCACGTCGGTCTACATGACGCAGGACCTGGGCACTGCGAAGCAGCGCTACGACGAGTATCATTTCGACGAGATCATCTATGTGGTCGGCAACGAGCAGAATTACCATTTCCAGGTGCTGAAGCTCATTCTCGGCAAGTTGGGCTTCGCCTGGTCAAATGCCATTTACCACATGTCCTACGGCATGGTGGAACTGCCCGAGGGCAAGATGAAGTCACGCGAAGGCACGGTGGTCGACGCCGACGACCTGCTCGATCGGATGTACGCCACCGCGAAGGATACTTCGCTGGAACTGGGCAAGCTGGATGGCATGTCCGAGAAAGAGCAGGACGGGCTCTTCCAGATGCTGTCGCTGGGCGCTTTGAAGTATTTCATCCTGAAGGTCGATCCGCGTAAGACCATGCTCTTCGATCCGAAGGAGTCGATCGATTTCAACGGTAATACGGGGCCGTTCATCCAGTACACGCATGCGCGCATCTGCTCGATCCTGCGGAAGGCGGCCGAGGCGGGGTATACGCCTGCCGTCACAGGCGCCGTGCTGCTGCCGAAGGAGGAAGCGATCGTGCAGATTCTCAGCGGCTATCCCGACAAGATCCGCGAGGCGGGCGCCGCGCATTCGCCGGCGCTGGTGGCCAACTTCGCCTACGACCTGGCCAAGGAGTTCAATCAGTATTATCACGACACGCAGATTTTGCGTGAAGAAGATGCGGCTACCCGCGACCAGCGTCTCTGCCTGATCAGCGTCATCGCCCGCACTCTCCGCCACGCCATGAAGATCCTCGGCATCGATCTGCCTGAGCGTATGTAAGTATATAACCCTGCGCGCGGAAGAACCTTTTCAATTCGGGGGCGAGCCCCGAATTGAAAGAACCTTCCGCTCCACCAGGCCTGCGCACGGATAGACAATGAAGCACGATCAGTTATTAGGGCATCTCGCGGTAGCCGGGGCATACACGATTTTCGGGTTGAATCTGGTGTTCTGCAAGGATATTGCGAATTCCGACGTGTTGTCGCCGATGCTGCTGTTTACGCTCCGCGCCATCGGGGCGGCGGGGCTGTTCTGGTTGTTGTCGCTGTTTCAGCCGAAGGAGCCTGTTGCCCGGAAAGATTTCGGCCTGATTGTCCTGGCTTCGTTTGTCGGGCTCTTTGTCCCTCAGCTGACATTCCTGAAGGCTATCACGATTTCGGCGACGATCGATGCGTCGGTGATGCATACGCTTTCGCCGATTTTCACGATGTTCTTCGCCTTTCTTTTCCTGAAGGAACCCATCACCTGGAAGAAGGCGCTGGGTGTAGCGGTGAGTTTCGGGGGCGTGCTGCTGCTGATTTTCAATTCGGTCCACACGGAGGGTGCCGTCTCAAAGACCGAGCCCTGGGGTTTCGTCCTGCTGGTGCTCAACAGTCTGAGTTTTGCCCTGTATCTGGGCGCATTCCGCAAGCTCATTTCGCGTTACAGTGTGGTTACCTTCATGAAGTGGACCTTTCTCTTCTCGCTGATCCTGTCGCTGCCGTTCTCCGCCCGCGAAATGGTTTCGGCCGACTATGCTGCCATTCCGCACATTGTCATCTGGGAGATTGCCTTCCTAATCTTTTTCGCCACCTTCGTAGCGTATTTCCTCATCCCTTACGGTCAGAAGCGCATCCGTCCGACACTGGTAAGCATGTACAGTTATCTGCAGCCGATCATTGCCACGATCATCAGCATTATCACCGGCCTTGACATCCTCACCTGGCAGAAACTCGTGGCCACGCTTCTGGTCTTCGCCGGCGTCTTCCTGGTCATCCGCTCCCGTGCCGCCGCCGCGTAGCAGGTATTCCCGTTTTGACAGTCGGCTGCGCGTTTTGAAAGTGTCGTTTTCCCGATTTGAGGAGAGGGGCGGCATGAATGCTGACTATATTTGCAGGTAACAAACACATTGCCTGTCATGAAAAAAATTGTTTCCTTCCTGCTTGCCGCCTGTGTGCTGCTTGCTGTCAATTCGTGTGAAATCCTCTCCGGCGGCGAATCCGGAGACACCAAAGGTGCTGTTGACCTTGGCCTGAGCGTCAAGTGGGCGACCTGCAATCTGGGTGCTTCTTCCCCCGAGCAGTCCGGCAACTTCTACGCTTGGGGCGAGACAACGCCCAAGACCAAGTTTACCTGGGAAAATTACAAATGGACGAAAGAAGAAAAAAGCAGTTACGGTGATGTCATCCTGCTCCGTTCGAAATACAATTCGAGCAGCAACCAGGGAACGGTGGACAACAAGACAAAACTGGACCCGGAGGATGACGCCGCCCGCGCCAAATTGGGCGGGAAATGGAGAATGCCCACCCGCGCGGAATTCCAGGAACTGATTGACAAATGCACCTGGACTCTCACTTCGCAGTCCGGCGTGGATGGCTTTGAAGTCAAAAGCAAGGTGAACGACAACAGCATCTTCCTCCCTCTCACGGGTTTTTACTCCCAGACGGATGGCTACGACGGCAGCACCCTTCATCACAAAGACCAGGGTAACCTTTGGGTGTCCGACATGGACAATACATATACGGTTACCTGTTATTTCAAGAAAGGCAAGCCAGGCAGTTGGTTCGGAACCAGCAGGGAATATGGGATGGCCATCCGTCCCGTGTCCGACTGAGAATAGCGGGATAATTTGCGTATCTTTGCAAGGATGAGATACGTCCGGTTCATAGCGGCTGCTTTGCTGGCGGCGGCGCTTGTATGTGTACAATGCGCAGCGGCTGATGACAGCGTCGTCTTCCGACCGATGCGGGTCGAACGGCTGCCGGACTTGAATATACCGCGAAACGGACACTTCCTGGCCTATGTCGGCGGGGAACTGACTGTGATCGGCGGACACACGACGGGCTTTATCCCCACAGCCACGGCCGAGTATTTTCGCGACGGGAGCTGGCACCTGATGGAGATGTATTTCCCGCACGATTGGGGTTTCGGTGTCATTCTCCCTTCGGAACAGGTGCTGGTGGGAGGCGGTTGCGCAGAGCCTTTCGGTATCGGACAGACTTGGGCCGTGGAGTTGTACGATCCCGCCACACACAGTTTTTCTCCGCTCCCTGTCCTGGATATGAAACGGGGGGCCAACACAAGTGCTGTGCGTCTCTCGGACGGCAGTATCATTGTGGCCGGCAACTGGTATGCGGAAGATATGATTTCAACATATTCCCCTGAGTCCGGAGGTGAATCTCTGCGTGTGCCGGTACTTGGACGCTCTTTACCGCTAATCCTTCAGACTGCCCCGGACAATGCCTTGATACTGAGCTCATCCGGTTCTCGGGGTGAGAATCTTGACCCTGTGGCGGACCGTTTGAAAGGAGATTCAATCGAAGTGCCGCTGCTGCAGGAATGGGAATCGTGGATACGCCCCGACGTCTGTCAGATTAGCAACTATTTCATCGGTGACGAAACCGTGGGTGGCTATGCATGGATCTTCCCGGCCATCAGGAAGGCAGACGGGCAATTAGGGTTGATCAAGGTGGTTGGCGAGGAGTTCTCCGTATTGGAAACCGATCGGCCCTTGCCTATGACAAGTCCGGAAGGTGAGGCTCTGACTCCCGGCGCCACCCTGCTTGCCGATAGGGCAAATAAATGTGTCTGGATAATCCGGGCTGTCAAGGGAACGGGACAGATTGTTTTGGCCAGGGTAGATTACGGCGAAGCCCTGCACGGTGGAAAAGCGCCTGTAAGCCTCTATAGGGCTGAATCGCCTGACAGCCGTCCTGTCCATTCGATAGGGGCGGTTCTGATACCAGGAGGTGATATTGCGTTCGTCGGCGGTCTGGCAGACGCCGACAATTATCACCCTGACGGCATCGCATTCATTATTCATACAGCGCCTGTCGAGAAGGCTGCCCTGCCGTGGTTGTGGATCATTGTGGCGGTTGCCTTGCTCGCCGCCACCATCCTGTTCCTGCTATATCGAAAGAGAAAGACTCCTGTAGATGCACCACTGACAGAAGCGACTGAAGATTCTTCTGCCGAGGATTCTTTTGTAGAACTGATGGACCGGATTACCAAGCAAATGGAGGATGGGCGCATGTTCTTGAAGAAAGGCCTGACGAAAGAAGATTTGGCCCGGGCCGTCGGCTCGAACTCCCGCTATGTGTCCGACTGTATCAACCGCAAGGCGGGCTGCTCGTTCATTGACTATGTGAACGGCTACCGCATCCGTTACGCCCAGCATCTTCTCTATGAGAATCCCGACATGCGCCTGTCGGAAATCAGCGAAGAGTCCGGCTTCTCCAGCGAGGTCACTTTCTACCGCAACTTCAAGGCCCGTACCGGCCAAACTCCCGGCGAATGGCTCGCCAGCCAGTCCCGTCCGTGATGCCCGATCAAACCGGGCATGACGATTATTTACTATCTTTGTACGGTAACCATGCCTTGGTTATTCGTTCCCGTGTTACGACTTGAGTTGATTATATGGACGCTGGTTATCCTGCTGCTGGCAGCAGGGTGTGGCACGACGCGGGCGTTTCTGGAGATGGTTGAGGACGGTTATGAATCGATGCCTTATCAGCAGGAGGGCCTGCTTCCGGTTGATCCGGAGGGTGATGCCCGGCTTATCCGGAATCTGGACCGGTTCCCCGGCAAACTGTACACCTATCTGTTTGAAACCCCTTTGCCGCAGACGGATTCGATCCGGGAACGGACGCGGGTGGACCGGGCGCGCGCAAAGGAGGCCGGGGAAGTACCTTTCCGGATCGGGAAAACGATGCCCATCGATATCGACCGTCTGTTGAACCGCTGTTGTGAGATCCTGCGACGGCATGACCCCGCCGTCGTACCGGTAGCGGGCGAAGAGCACGAGTGGTCGCCGGAGGCTAGGAAATACCTCCGGTATGGCTTCTGGCACAGGCTGCAGCGCCACGCGGAATACAAGCAGCAGAACTTCCCGGTCCCGTTGTTCATGCGCAGCAAACTGCTACTCTGCCTTGCCTGCGGATGGACCTCCCAGTATTGCGTTACAGGACAGGAGGCGGCCCTGGCTGAGCGCATCATGCGCTATCCTGACCGCAGCGTCCAGATCGATCAACTATTTGAAGAGAGTTACCTGCTGAATGGCGGCAATATCTACTTGACGCTGCTTACCTGCGAAAACGTCCTGGCCGGACAGCCCCACCGGCGGGAGCGGGAAGAAGATCCCCTGCAGAAGAAACTCGCTTACATCCGGCACGATTCCAAAGAGATGGGCGACAACTACGGGGCCTGGTACCATTTCTTCGGAACGGCACTCTACGGCTTTCTCCGGCCGGAGTTCGTCAGCACCTTCGTGGCCGATGTCGAATGCATCGGTTCTCTCTTCTACGAAGGGCCGGACCGGCAGGAGACCTTCATGAACCATTACGGCGCCCTTTTGGGCGACCTTCTCAAGAAGATGATCCGGAAAGGCAGCTGGCGGCTTCCGCCCGCCCCGGACGCACGGACCGACTATATGCTTCCATCCGGACTGTAATTTTATTATCTTTGTACAATAACCATTGTATAACCTACCATGCTCAAGATCGGCGACAAGATGCCTCCCTTCGAGGTGCTGGACCAGGACGGGAAAACCGTCCGGTCGGAAGATTTCATCGGCAAAGGCCGCAAGACCATCGTCTATTTCTATCCGAAAGACAACACGTCGGGTTGTACCGCCGAGGCGTGCAGCCTGCGCGACAACTATGCGGCGTTGACGGCGGCTGGCTACAATGTGGTGGGCGTGAGCAAAGACAGCGTAAAGTCGCATGCCGGATTCCGGTCGAAGCATGATCTGCCGTTTACGCTGCTTGCGGATACGACCACACAGATGCTGCAGGACTTCGGCGCCTGGGGCGAGAAGAAGATGTACGGCAAGACCGTGCTGGGTACGATGCGCCGGACCTTCATCTTCGATGAAAACGGCATCCTGGAGCGTATCATCGAGAAGGTCGATACGAAGAACGCTGCTGGCCAGATCCTGGAAGGATAACGATGACCAGTCCGTTCCTGCCGACCTCGAAGAAGGAAGTAGAGGCGTTGGGCTGGGACCAGCTCGACGTGATTCTCTTCATGGGGGATGCCTACGTGGACCATCCCTCCTTCGGCGTGTCGGTCATTGCCCGGGTTCTGGAGGACGGCGGCTACAAGGTGGCCGTGGTGCCGCAGCCCAACTGGCGCGACGATTTGCGCGATTTCAAGAAGTTGGGTAGACCGCGCCTCTTCTTCGGCGTAGGTGCCGGAGCGATGGACTCGATGGTCAACCGATATACGGCGGCCAAGCGTCTCCGCAGCGATGACGCCTATACGCCGGAAGGCCGTCCCGATGCGCGTCCGGACCGGACGACCGTCGTCTATACAAAGATTCTCAAGCGACTCTGGCCCGACGTTCCCGTGGTGATCGGCGGGATTGAAGCGTCGTTGCGGCGTGAACCCCATTACGATTATTGGGACGACTGCATGAAGCCTTCCATTCTGGAAGAGAGCGGCGCAGACATTCTGATCGCCGGAATGGGGGAGAAGCCCATCCTGCAGGTCGCCGAAGCGTATGCAAACGGAACGGCGGAATCGCTGCCCCGTATCCTCATGGGGCCTCCGCTGACTACGGAAGAGATGGACTGGGTCTATGACCTGCCTTTCACCCGGCTGCCGCATCCCCGCTACAAGGGGAAGCGTATTCCGGCCTACGACATGATCAAGTTCTCAATCACCACCCACCGCGGCTGCTTTGGCGGCTGCAACTTCTGCGCGATTACGGCCCATCAGGGCAAGGAGATCCAGTCGCGCAGCGAGGCGTCGATCCTGCGCGAGGTGGTGGCCCTGACGAAGCATCCGGAATTCAAGGGAACCATCACCGACCTGGGTGCGCCCAGCGCCAACATGTACCGGATGGGAGGGATTGACAAGTCGCTGTGTGCCAAGTGTAAGCGTCCGGCTTGCCTCTTCCCGAACCGGTGCCGGAACCTGAATCACGACCATACCCCGCTGCTTCAGCTGTATGAAAAGGTGCTCAAGGTGCCGGGCGTGAAGCACGTGTTCGTGAGCAGCGGCATCCGGTATGATCTGTTCCTCGACGAAAACGGATTCCTGTCGGAAGACGGGCGCCGGTATTTTGAGCAGCTGGTGACACGGCATACCAGTGGTCGGCTGAAGGTGGCCCCGGAACACACGGAGGATGTCGTGCTGCAGGCCATGGGCAAGCCGAGTTTCAAACTCTTCGAACGGTTGGAGAAGGAGTTCTACTCGTTGGTCCGCAAACGGGGTCTCAAGTACGAGATCGTGCCCTATTTCATCTCGGCGCATCCGGGCTGTTCGATGAAGGAGATGGAGGCCCTGTCGAAACACCCGGCCCTGCGCGGCATCCGCACCGAGCAGGTGCAGGATTTTACGCCGACGCCGATGACCGTTTCGACCGAAATGTTCCATACGGGGCGGGATCCCCGGACCGGGAAAAAGATCTTCGTGGAGCGGGATATCGCGAAAAAACAACGGCAGAAATCTTTTTTCTTCAAGAAACGTTGATTTATTTTGTCGGTACGGAAAAAATCTCCTATACTTGCAGAACCAAATTTATACGGACTATGGCAGGACAAAGTATCCCTAAAAAACGGGCTGTAATCAGCTATGAGAATATGTCGGAAACGTTGATGGACGCTTTTCGCGAGAAGTATCCGCATGGCTATGCCGACTATATGGGTGACATCTTCAAGGTGGACAAGCCGGACGGCACTTCGTTCTATGCCGTGACCCTGGAGATACCGGACGCCCTTTACCTGGTCAAGATCAAGGTGAAGGTGGATGACTATGAAGATGCCGAAGAAGTCTTCAAGAATGATGAGGGAGATGATGGAGATGAAGGAGAAGGCGGAAGCTTCCCGGCGTCGGACGACGATATCGCCGCGGCCGAGGCTGCCCAGGAGGAAGGTGAAGACTGATCACACCGGGATCCTGTCAGACAAAACCAAACTGCTGCTTCTTGCGGTGTTGGTCGGGTTGCTGTGCGGTTGCGCGGCAATTCTGCTCAAGACCCTGATCCACTGGATCCAGACCGGACTGACGTCCTGGTTCAGGACGCCGGCCGACGGGCTGTTGCTGTTGCTCTATCCGGGCATCGGCATGCTGCTTTCCCTGCTTTTCGTGCGTCTGATCCTGAAGGATGACATCAGTCACGGCGTGACCAAAGTGCTGCAGGCAGTCTCGAAGCACGAATCGAACATCAAGGCGCACAATACCTGGTCGTCCATTGCCGCCAGCTCCGTGACCATCGGCTTTGGCGGCAGTGTCGGTGCGGAGGCTCCGATCGTTTATTCCGGCGCTGCCATCGGATCGACCGTAGCACGCTGGGCGGGCCTTTCCTACAAGGACATGACGATGCTGCTGGGCTGCGGCGCCGCTGCGGCTGTCGCCGGCATCTTCAAGGCACCCCTGGCCGGTGTGCTTTTTACGCTGGAGATCCTGTTGTTCAACATGTCGATGAATGCAATCCTGCCGTTGCTGCTTTCATCGGTCACGGCGACGGTGGTCACCTACGTCTTCATGGGGAATGACGTCCAGTTCGCCGGCTCGATCGAGGCGTTCAGGCTGGCCAACATTCCCTTCTATCTGATACTCGGTATTTTCTGCGGTTTCATGTCGCTGTATTTCATCCGGGTTACCCTGAAGGTGGAAGACCGGATGCGCCGGGTCCGCAGTCCGTACGTCCGCTGGATTGTCTGCGCCCTGCTGATGGGTGTGCTGATCTTCCTTTTCCCACCGCTCTATGGTGAAGGATATCAGTCTCTCTCGTTGATGCTCAACAACAACCCGGGTGAAGTAACCCGGACTATCTTTGGCGACCGGCTGCTCTCGAACCAGTGGCTGTTCCTGCTCTATTTTGCGGCAATCCTGCTCTTCAAGGTCTTTGCCACGGCCTTTACCAATGCCGGTGGCGGCGTAGGCGGGACGTTCGGACCGACGCTTGTGAGCGGCGGGCTGGCTGGTTTTGTCATCGCCCGCCTGATCAATTTGACGGGCCTTGCCATCGTCCCGGAAGCCAATTTCGTATTGGTGGGGATGGGTGGCCTGATGGCTGGCGTGATGCAGGCTCCGATGACGGCCATCTTCCTGATCGCCGAGATTACCGGCGGTTACGAGCTGCTGATACCGCTTATCGTGACGGCGGCGGTCAGCTATGGAACCATCCGCTTTTTTGAACGCTATTCCATTTATACCAAACGGATTGCGGCGCAGGGCGAGCTCCTGACCCACGACAACGACCAGGCGGTGCTGACGTTGCTCAAGACGGAAGACCTGGTGGAGGCCGACTTCACCCCGGTACAGATGAACGAGACGCTGGGCGACCTGGTCGAGGACATATCCAAGTCGCGGCGCAACCTGTTCCCGGTACTCGATGCGCAGGGCCGCTTCCAGGGTGTCGTTACCCTCGACGACGTGCGTGAAATCATGTTTGATAAGCGCCTTTATGGGGAGAAGATCTACACGCTGATGAAGAGCGCGCCCGCTTTCGTCTATCTCGACGAGAAGATGGACAGCGTGATGAACAAATTCGAATCGACGCAAGCCTGGAACCTTCCGGTGCTTGACGATGAAAACAAGTATCTGGGTTTCGTGTCGAAGAGCAAGATTTTCTCTTCCTACCGGGACCAGCTCAAAGCCGTATCCAATGAATAAACGTTATATCGACCATATCGCCGGTCAGCTCGGTGTGGCTGTCTGGCAGGTAGAGCATTGCATCGACCTTTTCGAAGAAGGGGCGACCGTTCCCTTCATCAGTCGCTACCGGAAGGAGCGCACTGGCGCGCTCGATGAGCTGCAGGTAGCGGCCGTCCGGCACTACTGGCTCCGCTTCAGCGATTTGGAAAAGCGCAAGGCTTCAATCCTCGCCAGTATCGAGGAGCAGGGCAAGCTGACGGACGAACTCCGTACGGCCATCGAGAACGAAGTGGATGCCCAAACCGTGGAAGATCTCTACCTGCCTTACCGGCCGAAGCGCCGGACGCGGGCCTCGATTGCCCGTGAGCAGGGCTATGAGCCGCTGGCGCTGAAACTGTGGGCCATGGAACTCGATCATCCCGAGCGGGAGAGCGAAGAAGCCTTGGCAGGCGCCCGCGATATCGTCGTCGAGATGATCTCGGAGAGTCAACCGGTCCGTGCGCAGTTGCGCGACCTTTACCAGCGCTGGGGAACGGTCGCTTCGCACGTGTCCCGTGGCAAGGAAGACGATGCGGAAGCACAGAATTATCAGAATTACTTCGATTTCTCGCAGCGGCTCGACCGGGTACCTTCACACCGGCTGCTGGCGATGCTCCGCGCTCGGGCGCAGGGGTTCGTGAACGTGAAAGTGGAAGTCAATCCGGAGCATGCGATGGAACGGATTGCCCGCAAAGTCTATGCGGGCAAGCGCCGCCCGGTGCCGGCCTGCCGGCAGCAGGTGGAGACGGCCATGGAAGATGCCTACAAGCGTCTGCTGCATCCCTCCATTGAAAACGAAGTGCTTGCGCAGGCGAAGGAGAAGGCCGACATTGAGGCTATCCGCGTGTTCGGAGAGAATCTGCGCGAACTGTTGCTCGCACCGCCGGTCGGACAGAAACGGACCCTGGCCATCGATCCCGGATTCCGGACCGGCTGCAAGGTGGTCTGCCTCGACGCACAGGGCACGCTCCTCCACAACGATACCATCTATCCGCATCCGCCGGTGGGCGAGAAGATGGCAGCCATGCGCAAGATCTCGGCGATGGTCGAGGCCTACAAGATCGAGGTGATCGCCATCGGCAACGGCACGGCCGGCCGGGAAACGGAGGCGTTCATCCAGAAAATCGCCCTTCCCGAGGGCGTCCGGGTTTATTCTGTGAGCGAAGACGGGGCATCCGTCTATTCGGCTTCCGAAGTGGCCCGGGAGGAGTTCCCCGATTATGACGTCACGGTGCGCGGGGCCGTGTCGATCGGCCGCCGCCTCATGGACCCGCTCGCCGAACTGGTGAAGATCGATCCCAAAAGCATCGGGGTGGGGCAGTATCAGCACGACGTGGACCAGACCCTCCTGAAAGAGCGCCTTGACGAAACGGTGGAAAGCTGTGTCAACAGTGTCGGTATCAACCTGAATACAGCCAGCAGCTGGCTGTTGCGCTATGTATCGGGCATCGGTCCGGTCCTGGCCCGCAATATCGTGGACTATCGCACGGAGCACGGTCCGTTCGCATCCCGCGACGACCTGCTGCAGGTCAAGCGGCTTGGTGCCAAGGTATTCGAGCAATGCGCGGGTTTCCTCCGCATCCCCGATGCGGTCAATCCGCTCGACAACACGGCCGTCCACCCTGAACGCTATGACCTCGTGAAGCGGATGGCCGCAGATGCCGGGATCCCGGTCGGGACGTTCATTGCCGACGCTGCAATCCGCGGAAAGGTCGATCTCAAACGCTATGTGTCCGGGGATGTGGGCATGCCTACACTGACCGACATCATGGCGGAGCTGGCCAAACGGGGCCGGGATCCGCGCGGGTCGATCCACGTGTTCGAGTTCTCGCAGGAGATCCATTCGATCGAGGACGTGCAGGTCGGTATGATCCTGCCTTGCGTGGTGACCAACGTGACGGCGTTCGGCGCCTTCGTGGATATCGGCATCCACGAGCATGGTCTCATCCATGTGTCCCAGATGGCCGACAAGTATGTGAACGATCCGTCCAAGGTACTGAAGGTTCACCAGCAACTGGAGGCCAAGGTCATCAGCGTAGATCTGGACCGGGGCCGGATCGGACTCTCATTGAAAGGAATGAAAAGATGAAAGGTAGATTTTTATGGAAGGTCGCCGCGGGGATCGCGGCGATTCTTGTCGTGTCGGCGGTTGATGCCGCTGCACAGAAGTACACGGTCAGTGGTTATCTGACCGACGCTGCGTCGGGCGAATCGCTGATCAGTGCCGCTCTGGTGGACCGTACGTCCGGCCAGGGAACGGTGAGCAACAACTACGGTTACTATACGCTGACGCTCCCCGCCGGGGAACATTCATTCGAATACTCATACATGGGTTATGAGACAGTGACGATGTCTCTCCCTCTTACGCGTGATACGGTGATCCATGTGGCCCTCAAGCCATCGGCGGAGTTCCTGCAAGGCGCTTCCGTGACGGCCTCCCGTTCTGAGACCGGCGTTCGCGGTACCCAGATGAGTGCCATCGAGATACCGGTCCACCAGATCCAACGGGTCCCGGCTCTGGCCGGCGAGGTGGATGTCATCAAGGCCCTTCAGTTGCTGCCGGGCGTGCAGTCCGGAACCGAGGGCGCTGCCGGGATGTATGTCCGCGGCGGCGGTCCCGATGAGAACCTGCTGCTGCTCGATGGTGTGCCGATCTATAATGTCAACCACATGATGGGCTTTTTCTCAGTGTTCAATGCCGACGCCATCAAGAACGTGACGCTGTATAAGGGCAGTTTCCCGGCCCGTTTCGGCAGCCGGCTCTCCAGCGTCGTGGATATCCGCATGAAAGACGGGAACGACCAGGAATTCCATGGCAGCGCCTCGCTCGGCCTTTTGTCGGCCAAGGTCAACTTGGAAGGACCCATCATCAAGGGGAAGACCACGTTCAACCTGTCGGCGCGGCGAACCTACTACGATATCCTCTCGCAACCGCTGATCGCGTATATCGTGGCACGCGAGGGCAATGACGGGGAAACGGGCACGGGCGGATATTATTTCTACGACGTGAATGCCAAGCTTACGCATACCTTCTCGAATCGCGACAAGCTCTACGTCAGCTATTATATGGGCGACGATGACGTGTATGCCCGGTACAGCAACCGGGACGAGGAGACGGAGGGCCGTTTCAAGATGGGTTGGCATTGGGGCAACATCGTGGGCTCGGTACGCTGGAACCATGTTTTCGGTCCCCGGCTGTTCGTCAATATAACCGTCAATTATACGCAGTACAGGCATCGGCTGGACATCCGCGATACCGAGCGGTTGCGCAACACCCCGTCTGCGCCGGAGACGGAGATGTTCCTCGGCTACAACTCGCTGATCAACGACCTGTCGGCGGCGGCGGATTTTGAATTCCATCCGTCGCCTGTCCACGAGATCCGTTTCGGCGGCACCTATATCCGGCATGCATTCAAGCCTTCCGTCTCGACGATCCGCTACCGCGAAGGGACAGACCGGGACGCCGCCCTTGACACGACGTTCGGCGACCGGAATCTCTTTACGGGCGAAGCGGCCGCTTTTGTCGAAGACAACTGGTCGGTGACCCCCTGGCTGAAGTTGAACGCCGGTCTCCGGTATTCCCTTTACACGGCGGCGGGCTGCGCCTATCATGCGCTGGAGCCCCGCCTGAGCCTGCGGGCGCTGTTCACGGACGACTTTTCGTTCAAGGCCTCGTATTCCGAGATGAACCAGGCGGTCCATATGCTGAGCAACAGCGACATTTCCTTGCCGACCGATCTCTGGGTCCCCTCGACCGATCGGATTCCGCCGATGCGGTCCCGGCAGGCCGCAGCGGGGCTGTTCTACAGTCTCGGACAAGTGGACCTCTCGGTGGAGGGCTATTACAAGACGATGGACAACGTTCTGGAATACCGCGACGGCGCTTCGTTCTTCGGTTCTTCCACCGGCTGGGAAGAGAAAGTGGCCGTCGGTCGGGGTTGGGCGTACGGTGTGGAATTCCTGGCCCAGAAGAAGATCGGCAAGCTGAGCGGCTGGGTGGGATACACCTGGTCGAAAGCGATGCGGAAGTTCGATCAGGAAGGGAATATCGTCAATTTCGGAGAGCCGTTCCCGGCCCGTTACGACCGCCGGCATGACCTGAGCGTCACAGCTTCTTACGCCTTCAGCAAACGCTTCGACTTGGCGGCGACCTTTGTGTATGGAACGGGCGTGTGCGGTTCGCTGGCGCTCCAGCGGGTTGCTGTCCCGTACTACAATGTCTTTCTGGACGGACGCTTCTCGGACCCGGTGCCGATGGATTACCTCGAAGGGCGGAACAACTACCGGCTGCCTTCCTACCAGCGGCTTGACCTGGGGGTGAACTTCCACCGCCAATGGCGCAACGGCAACCACCGGACCATCAGCGTAAGCGTCTACAATGCCTACAACCGGAAGAATCCCTTCATCGTGTATCGCAGCGGTTCGTCGCTCATGCAGCTGTCGATCTTCCCGGTCATGCCGTCGGTTTCGTATACGTTTTATTTTTAGTAGGAGGGCCTGTCATGAAAAAGATTAACAATCTGGTTTTTGGGGTCTGCTGGATGCTGCTCTCCGTGGTATCCGCCTGCGAGACGGAGATTGAATTCAACGGGGAAGAGCGTGTTCCGCGGCTGACGGTCTCGGTGGTCGCCGTCGCCGGCAGTCCGCTGACCGTTGACGTGTCCGCTTCGGTTTTCTTCCTGGACAGAGGCGACGAGGGATATACCGCGCCGCTCGATACGGTGCAAGGCCGTGTACGGGTATTCGTGAACGGCAGCCAGACCGGTTTGGAAGCGGAGCGGTTGCCGGAAACGGGCCTTTTCGGCCTTCGCTATGGCTGTTCCTATAAGCCTGCGCCCGGCGACCGGATTCGCATCGAGGCTGCATTTCCCGGTCTGGACGCCGTCTCGGCCGAGACGCAGGTCCCGCTCATCCCCCGCTTCGAAGTGACTGCCGTGTCCCCGGACAACCACGAGCTGACCCTCCGCATCCAGGATGATGCCTCTTTCGAGAAATACTATTCCCTGCGGGTATTCAAAACTTATGAAGATGAGAGTGGAGCCTATGACCTTCCGGTCATCTTTACCTCCAATGACGTGATCTTCCACAAGACATCGACGGGCTTGGCGGATCTGTTCGACATCGGTGGATCGGAGGACTGGCAGTCCGTGCAGTTGTTTTCCGACGCCCTGTTCAGGGGGAAGTCCTATACATTCAAAATCCGCGTACAGGACGATGAACCCGTCTTCGTGGAGTTGGGAGCGGTTACCGACAGCTTCTACTGGTACGCGACATCGTTTGAAACATTGCGGGATCTGGGCGGTTTCACGCTGTTCGTCGAAGGGGTCCCGCTTTATTCCAATGTGTCGGGCGGTTATGGCGTCATCTGTGCTTCGGCTTACTCCTCCGTCAAGATAGAATGGTAAGAAAAAAATGCTATTTTTGTAGGTTACAATAAAACGGAACTTATGGACCGGAAAGTCATCATCATCCCTACGTACAACGAGAAGGAGAACATCGAAAAGATGATCCGTACCCTGCGTACGCTCGACGGCGATTACCATATCCTGGTGATTGACGACGGATCGCCCGACGGAACGGCGTCGATCGTAAAGTCGCTCCAGGCGGAGTTTCCGCAGCAGTTGCATCTGATTGAACGGGCAGGGAAGCAGGGGTTGGGTACAGCCTACCTGACCGGCTTCCGCTGGGCGTTGGAACACGGCTATGATTACGTCTTCGAGATGGATGCCGACTTTTCCCACAAACCTTCCGATGTGCCACGCCTGTATGCGGCCTGTGCGGAAGGTGGCGCCGACCTGTCCATCGGTTCACGCTATTGCAACGGCATCAGCGTGATCAACTGGCCGATCGGACGTGTAATCATGTCCTACTATGCTTCGGCCTATGTGCGGACCGTCTTGCGGATGAAGGTGTACGATACGACGGCCGGGTTTAAGTGCTATTCGCGAAAAGTGTTGGAAGCCATTGATTTCGACCGGATTCAGATGCATGGTTACGGCTTCCAGATTGAAATGAAATACAACGCGTTCAAGCTCGGTTTCAAGATTGTCGAAGTGCCGATCATTTTCGAGGACCGGAAGGAAGGAACTTCCAAGATGAGTTCTGGTATCTTCGGCGAAGCCTTCTGGGGCGTGCTCCGCTTGCGTTTCCGTAAAATCCGTCCGCGCCGATGAGTGAACAGGGAAAAGGACTGAGCCTGGTCTGGTACCTGGGAATTCTGGTTACCGTCTTTCTCTGGGGCATGTCGTTCCTCTGGAGCGACTCCGTGCTCGACCAGGGGACGCCCGTGTTCACTTTTATTTTCACCCGTATGATTATCGCCGCCACCGCACTGTTGCTGTTCAGCCTGCTTACGGGCAAGTTCCAGCGCATCCGGAAGGGCGACCTGAAGTGGTTCGCGGCCATGACGGCCTTCGAACCGTTCCTGTATTTCCTGGGCGAAACATTTGGCCTTAAGATTACCGGCTCGCCGACGCTCTGCTCGGTCATTATCGCCACGATTCCGGTGTTCAGCCTGATCGTGGGCTGGATTGTGTTCCGCGAGAAGCTCTCCACGCTCAACCGGGCTGGCATCTTCGTGGCCGTGGCAGGCGTGATCCTCTTCATCCTGATCGGCGGAAACCTGCACACCGACTACCTGTACGGCATCCTGATCCTTTTTCTGGCCGTCATCGGATCGACCGGTTATACCGCCATCTGCAAAAAACTGGCTAACAAGGGCTACAATGCCTTCTCCATCGTCACTTGGCAGTTCATCCTGGCCATCGGCTATTTCCTGATCCCGTTCCTGATCTTCGACGCCGCGACCTGGACGCCTGCGTACCTGGCCTGGCCTGTGCTGGAGCCCATTATCATGCTGGCCGTACTCTGCTCGGGCGTAGCATTCGTCATCTACGCCGCTTGCGTCGACCGGATCGGCATGACTCGAACTACGGTGTTCCTGCCGCTGGTGGCCATCGTTTCGGCCGTGGCCGCCCTGATTCTGGGGCAAGATAACCTGCATCCGCTGCAGATGGCCGGCATCCTGATTGCCATGGCCGGTGTGGTCATGGCACAATATACTTCGCAAAAACGTAAACAAGCATGAAACATAACGGACTGACATTGGGTGTACTCGGCGGCATGGGCCCGGCGGCGACGGCGGAATTCCAGCGGCTGCTGGCCGTCAAGGCACCGGCTACGTGCGACCAGGAGCATCCGCGAATGATCGTCTATTCGCATACGGTCACACCCGACCGCACCACGTATTTGTTGGGCAAGGGCCCCGACCCCGAACCCTATCTGCTGGAAGGACTCCAGACCCTCATCGGCTGGGGCGCCGACCGGCTGGCGGTCACCTGCAACACGGCGCATCATTTCATCGATCGTTTCATCGAACAGGGACTGATTTCCGTTCCGGTGATCCATATCATCGAAGAGACGGTCCGCACGTGCCGGGAACGCAGTCCGCAGGGCGCCTGGCTGACGGCGACCCTGGGAACGATGAAGACCGGGCTTTACCAGCGTCACGGCGCGGCGTCGGGCTATCGTTTACGGATTCCCGAGCCGGCCATGCAGGAGGAAATCCATGTCGTGACCGATTTGGTAAAAGGTGGCCAGCAGGAAGAGGCGGGTCGTCGCTATCACGATATCGTGGAGCGGCTCTGGCAGATTGAGCGGATTCCTGTCGTGCTGGCTTGTACCGAACTGCCCGTGGCTTACCAGCGCGCCGGACTTCCGCCGGAGATGGGTATCTCTTCGCTGGAGTCGCTGGCGGACGGTTGTATCAGAGAACTCTATAAACCTTTGTGATATGGGACTTTTCAACTGGAAGAAAAAAGAGAAGAAGGAAGAAGGAGCGTTGGACAGCGGTCTCGAGAAGACGAAACGTTCGCTGTTCGAGAAAATCTCGTATGCCATAGCCGGCAAGAGCGTGGTGGACGACGAGGTGCTCGATTCGCTCGAAGAGGTGCTGATCGCCTCTGATGTCGGCGTGGAGACTACCCAGAACATCATTGAGCGCCTGGAGGCGCGTGTGGCCCGCGACAAGTACTTGAATACGGACGAAGTGAACCGATATCTCTGCGAGGAGATCGAAGGTCTGCTGGACGCGGCTGCCGACGGCAAGAGCACCGCACCGTTTGATTTCTCGAAGAAGCCTTATGTCATGATGGTCGTAGGTGTCAATGGCGTCGGTAAGACGACGACCATCGGCAAACTGGCAGCTCAACTCAGGGCCCAGGGAAAGAAGGTGGTACTCGGTGCCGCCGATACGTTCCGCGCCGCGGCCGTGGACCAGCTGGTCATCTGGGCGGAACGCGCAGGCGTGGATATCGTGAAACAGGAGATGGGTTCCGACCCTGCCTCGGTGGCGTATGACAGTGTCAAGAGCGCCGTGGCCAAAGGAGCCGACGTGGTGATTGTCGATACGGCGGGCCGGCTCCACAACAAGATCAACCTGATGAACGAGCTGACGAAGATCAAGAATGTGATGAAGAAGGTGGTCCCCGACGCGCCCCACGAAGTACTGTTGGTGATTGACGGATCGACCGGCCAGAACGGCTTCCTGCAGGCAAAGGAGTTCACCCGGGCCACCGATGTGTCCGCGCTGGCGGTGACCAAACTCGACGGCACGGCGAAAGGCGGCGTGGTGATCGGCATCAGTGACCAGTTCAAGATCCCCATCAAGTTCATCGGCGTGGGCGAAAAGATCGACGACCTGAAACTTTTCGACAAGAAAGAATTCGTGGAATCATTGTTTGATTAATCATTGACATTATGAATATCTCCTTCAATTGGCTTAAGGATTATTTGAAATTCGACCTGACGGCAGAGCAGGTCGCAGCCATCTTGACATCGACCGGACTGGAAGTAGAACACATGGAGACCGTGGAGCAGATACCTGGCGGTCTGGCCGGCGTAATCGTCGCCGAAGTCGTCGAATGCGTTCCGCATCCCGATTCCGACCATCTTCACATCACGAAACTCAACACCGGTGCGCCGGAACTCCTGCAAGTCGTTTGCGGTGCCCCCAACGTGGCGCAGGGACAGAAAGTGTTGCTGGCAACCGTCGGTACGGAACTTCCGACCGATGACGGTTCCAAATTCAAGATCAAGCGCTCGAAGATCCGCGGTGCGGAAAGCAACGGCATGATCTGCGCCGAAGACGAGCTCGGCATCGGCAACGACCACTCCGGCATCATGGTCCTCGATCCTTCGGCCGTGGTGGGCACACCTGCGAAAGAACAGCTCCATCTGAAGGAAGATACGCTTTTCGAGATCGGCCTGACTCCCAACCGCATCGACGGCGCCAGCCATATCGGCGTCGTGCGCGACCTGTATGCCTACTGCGTGCAGCACGACATCCCGGTCGAATATACGCTTCCCGAGGTCAGTGCTTTCAAACCCGGCCCCGGCGTCCCGATTTCCATTTCGGTGGAAGCCCCGGACCTGGCTCCCCGCTACATCGGCATCACGATCAAAGACGTGAAGGTCGGCCCTTCGCCCGATTGGCTCAAGGAACGGCTCATGGCCATCGGCCAGCGCCCGATCAACAGCATCGTGGACATCACGAACTTTGTGCTCAACGAGATGGGCCATCCTTTGCACGCGTTCGATGCGGCGAAGATTCAGGGCCGGAAGGTCGTTGTGCGGCGCAGTACGCCTGACTGCAAGTTCACCACCCTGGACGGTGTGGAACGGACACTGTGCACCGATGACCTGGTGATCTGTGACACCGAGCGGCCGATGTGCATTGCCGGCGTGTTCGGCGGACTCGACTCCGGCGTGACCGAATCGACGACCGAAGTGTTCCTGGAGGCGGCTTATTTCAATCCGGTCTCCATCCGGAAGACTTCGAAGCGGCTCGGCCTGAAAACCGACGCTTCTTTCCGTTACGAAAGGGGCATCAATCCGCTTGCTACCCCGATCGCCGGAATGCGTGCGGCACTGCTCATACAGGAAATCGCCGGCGGCACGATTGTCGGGTCTCCCCAGGAGTTTTATCCCACGCCGTTCCAATGTGCCCGTGTGGCGCTCAGCTACGATCGGATGAACCGGCTGATCGGAAAAGAACTGGCCCCTGAAACCTATCTCTCCATTCTCAAGTCGCTCGATTTTACGATTGAATCGGCGCATACCGAAGGCTGCGCGGTCATCGTTCCGGCTTATCGTGTCGATGTGACCCGCGAATGCGACGTCGTCGAGGAAGTGCTGCGTATCTATGGCTACAACAACATCGAATTGCCGGTGAGTATGAAGGCCTCGATCAACCCTTCGGTCCATCCCGACCCGGAACATGTCCGCAAGATCGTGTCTGACCTGCTCTCCGACCGCGGTTTCATCGAGATCATGAACAACTCGCTGACGAAAGGGGAGTATTATGACAAACTCAAGACTTATCCCGCCGAGAATTTGGTTCCCATCGTCAATCCGCTCAGCAACGACCTTAACGTGATGCGCCAGACGCTCATCTTCAATGCACTCGAGGTCGTGGCGCGGAACATCAATCACCAGAACAACAACTTGAAACTCTACGAAATCGGCAACTGTTACAGCTACCAGCCCGTGGAGGGTGCAGAGAATCCGCGTGCCGAACTCAAGAGCTATCGCGAGGAACAGCGGCTCTGCCTGGTGGTGACGGGTCCCGGCCAGAAATCGTGGCGCAACGAAATCGGGGCCGGCAACTACTTTGCCATGAAAGGCTATTTGGAACTGCTGCTGCAGCGTTTCAAAGTCAGCATATATGATCTGGAAACCGATGCGGCACCCTCTGATCTTTTTGCGGAAGGTCTTGTCTACAAGCTTGGCGGAAAAACCCTGGCCATGGCCGGCACAGTAGCCAAGTCACTGCTCAAACCCTTCGACATCAAGCAGCCGGTCTTCCTGGCCGAGATCCGCTGGCCCGTCTTCTTTGAACTGGTCAAGCGCGACAAGGTCAAGTACAAGGAGTTGCCGCGTTTCCCGGAAGTGCGGCGTGACCTGGCTCTGCTCGTTGATGAGTCGGTGTCGTTTGCGGACCTCCGCAAGGCTGCTTTCCAGACGGCCCGGGGCATTCTCCGGCAAGTCAGTCTGTTCGATGTCTATCGGGGTCCGAAGATCCTTACCGACAAGAAGCAGTATGCCATCAGCTTCATCCTGCAGGACGAAGAGAAGACACTTACCGATGCTGCCGTCGAGGCGACGATGGCCAAATTGCTGAAGACTTTCGAGAACAAGTTCGGCGCTACGCTTCGATAAACTACGATGGCTAAGCGGAAGTGGAGTAGGCATATGCTTTGAAGACCTTAGCCACCCTCGGCTATTAGAGGGAGGGGCCCGCCGCCTTGGCGGTGGGAGGGGTCGCGCAAGGCGCGACGGTCTGAAAAGCATATGCCTTCGGAACTGGAGCACAGGCGTGTTATTATTATAGGCAGATTCATGTCTTTTTTTCCGAAGGTAAAACGATACGCGTCGCTGGTGAAGTTCGCGCATACGATCTTTGCCCTGCCCTTTGCGTTGGTTGCTTTTCTGCTGGCACTCAAGGAACCAGGCTCCCGTTTCACGTGGATCCTGCTGCTGCAGTTGCTGGGCTGCATGGTGTTCGCCCGTAATGCCGCGATGGGCTTCAACCGATGGGCCGACCGCGAGATCGATGCGCGGAATCCCCGTACAGCCGGCCGGGACGTACCGGCCGGGCGCATTTCACCCAAGCAGGCGCTGACCTTCACCCTGGTCAATGCCGCTCTGTTCGTGGCCGTAGCCTGGACGATCAATCCCCTTTGTGGCGGCCTGTCGTTCGTCGCGTTGGTTTTCCTGTTGGGTTATAGTTACCTGAAACGGTTTACCTGGCTCTGTCATTTCGGCGTGGGGGCAGCGCTTTCGATTGCCCCGGCAGGCGCTTTCATCGCCGTGACCGGCCGGCTGACCTGGCCGGTCGCACTGCTTTCACTGATGGTCTTCTTCTGGTCGAGCGGCTTCGATATCCTCTATTCGCTGGCCGACGAGGAGGTCGACCGGTCGCAGGGATTACACTCCATTCCGCAGCGCTTCGGACGGGTGGGGGCGATGCGCATTTCCTGGGCAGTCCATCTGCTGGAATTCGCGTTGGTCCCGCTGTTTCTGGTTTGGGCGGGCCGGACCAAGCCGGCGATCTGCCTTACCGACTTTTGGGGCATTGCCGCCGGTGTCTTTTTCCTGGCGATGCTCATCTATCAGCACGTCATCATTTCTCCGAAAGACCTGAGCCGGCTGAATGCTGCCTTCTTTACCGCCAACGGCATCGCTTCTTTGGTTTTCTGTGTACTGATCTATCTTTCGGTGCTGCTATAGCCTGAAAACCTATGCCAGGAATACGAAAAAAGACTATCTTTGTAAGACCTATGATTTGTTTCAAAATGAAAAGATTTTTTCCCACTTTGTTAATGTTGCTGTTCGTAGCCTCCTGCACGGCGGAGATCGACCAGCAGGTCAGTGATTCCCGGGCGAGTGTTCCGAGCGGTATAGCGGTATTCCAGGCTTCGGTAGAAGGCTGTACGACGCCGGATACGAAAGTATACGCAGACGAGAACATGAAGGTTCTGTGGAATGCGGATGACCGGATTTCGATCTTCAACATGACGACGGGCAACGCGCAGTATGCGTTCACGGGCGAAGACGGAGATACGGCGGGTGGATTCGAGGAGGTGGGGGAGGCCGAGCCTGGTTCTGCCGTCGACTATGTGTACGCTGCCTATCCATACCAGACAGATGCGACGCTCGGCACGGATGGAGTTTTGACGATGACATTCCCGTCCGTGCAGTACTACAAGGAGCACTCTTTCGGCATCGGCGCAAACACGATGGTGGCGGTGACGGACGGGACGTTCCTGGCGTTCAAGAATGTCTGCGGATATCTGTCATTTCGTTTCTTTGGCGATAACGTATCTGTGAGCCGGATTACGATCCGCGGCAACAACGGTGAGAAGATTGCAGGGAGAGGGGCCGTCACCATGCCGTTTGGTGGAACGCCGACCGTGACAATGGGAGGCGTGTCGAGCAATGCGGTCTCGATTGTTTGTAATCCTGCTGTGAAGCTTGGTGCAGATGCCAAGCATTATACGGATTTTTGGTTTGTGATTCCGCCGGTGACTTTCGAACATGGTTTTACGATCACGGTTACCGATGAAAGGGGCTATACCTTTACGCAATCGACGACGAAGAGTTTCACGGTGAGCCGCAATACGCTGGACTGGATGATGGCGTTGAAGGTGCAGCCAGCCTATCCGGAATGGGGTATTCTCGGCGGGTTTAATGGCTGGGGTGCTGAAGACGAGTTGATGATGGAAATGACGTCTCCTCATGTCTGGGTCAGTCCAACCTTCACGGTCCCTGTGAATACCTATGGCTTCAAGATCCGGAAAGACCATGATTGGGAAGTGAATTACGGAGGTGATTTCCAGGCGTTTGGAACTCCTTTTGACGCGGTGCTTAACGGCGCCAATTTGTTGCAGGATGCGACTGAAGACCAAACTGTCCGGGTAACACTCGACTTGACCGATGCCTCAGCTCCGATGATTACGATCAACGAGGCTTCCACCTGGTCGGTAGTCGGTGGTTTTAACGACTGGATGAACGATTTGGTTATGACAGAAACTTCGTTCGGAATCTGGGTCAGCCCCGAGTTTACCACGACGGACAGCAACGGGTTCAAACTCCGTTTCAACAAGGGCTGGGAAATGAATCTGGGTGGAGAGTTTACGGAGTTCGGCAGTGCGATAACCGGAGTTTTGGATGGTGCTAACTTGATGGATGGCATAGAGGCCGGAAAAACCGTGAGGGTTCAGTTGGACATTACCGATTCAGACAATCCGGTCATTACGATCAATGAGGTAATCCCTCCCACTTTCTGGTCGGTTAGCGGTGATTTCAATAACTGGAGCGACGATCTCGACATGACCGAGACGTCGCCCGGCATCTGGGAGAGTCCGGTTTTCTTGACACCCGGGGGAGGGTATGGCTTTAAGATCCGGAAGGACCACGGTTGGGACATGAGTTATGGCGGAACCTTCTCCGCGTTCGGGGTTCCTTTTGATGCCGTCGTCAATACGGATGATAATATCATTGTAGGTTCAGAAGGTTATGATTATCAGGTCGTTGTGAAACTTGACTTGACGGATCCCGACAATCCCGCCATCACGGTTTTCGGAAGTCAGATAAAGCATGTATGGTGTCTTATCGGCTCTTTCAGCAACTGGAGCGATGATATCGAAATGGAAGAAACCGCGCCCGGGAAATGGCAGGGCACCCTGCCGGCCGTCGCGGCGGGAACTGAGTTCAAATTGCGCTGGGACCATGGTTGGGACGAGAATCTGGGCTATGCCTACGACGATACGTATTCCATCACCTCAGGAGTATCCTTCCCTTTGGCCTCAGGGGGCTGGAACTTGAGAATCGTAGAATCCGGCACCTACGAAGTCCTTCTGGACATGACCGGTACGCAACCGGTCGCTACGGTTACGCGCCTGTCTTCGAATTAAGACAATTTCGCTTAGTAGCCGTACCGCTTGCGGTAGATCAGGATCAGGGAGAGGGAAATCAGGAGACAGCAGACTTCGGCGGCGTCGACGGCGAACCAGATGCCGTCGGGCCCGAATAAGACAGGCAGCAGAAAAACGAATCCCAGTTCCAAGATCAGGTTGCGGACAAACGCGACAGCGGCTGACACCTTGCCGTTGCCCAGACCCGTGAACCAGGCCGAGGTGAACAGGTTGACGCCGACCAGGACGAAGCTGGCCATCGAGATGCGGATGGCGCGCATCGTCAGGGCCGTCAGTTCCGGATCGTAGCCGACGAACAGCCGTGCCGCCGGACCGGCTGACAGTTCCGAGACCAGCGTAATCAGGCCGCCCAGTGTCAGCAGCAGAATCATCGAATGACGAAGCAGACTCTTGAGTTCCACTTTGTCATCCGCCCCGTAGTTGAAGCCGACCACCGGGGTGACTGTGATGTTGTAACCGAAGAAGATGGCGGCGAAGACATAGCTGTAGTAAAGCAGGACGGAGTAGGCGGCCACGCCGTTTTCCCCCATCATGCGCAGCAACTGCAGATTGTAACAGATGGCCAGGATGTTGAAAGAGATGTTCCCTACATATTCCGACAGGCCGTTGCTGCAGGCCTGCAGCAACGGGTGGCGCTCGAATCTGGCATAGACCATCTTGAGCGAGCTCTGGTTCCTGCGGCTGGAGAAATACCAGAGCGGGTAGAATCCGCCGACACAGCAGGCCAGCATCGAAGCCGCGGCCGCGCCCGCCAGCCCCCATTTGAAGACAACGATGAACAGGGCGTCGAGCGACATGTTGGTCACAGCGCAGACAATCGACATGATGGTGCCCAGCTGCGGCTTTTCGGCGGTCATGTAAAACGACTGGAAAGCCATCTGGAGCATGAATGCCGGCAACCCGAGGGTGCAGATGCGGCCGTAGATGACGCACTGGTGCACCATTTCTCCTTCAGCGCCCAACAGCCGGGCGAGCGGCTCCATCAGCAGATAGAGCGGGACCATGAAAAGGGCGGCCAGCACGAAGGTGAACTGGACCAGCATGGTGAACATGCGGTGGGCACGGTCACGGTCGCCTTCGCCCATTGTCTTGGCCACGAGGGCTGAACCTCCCGTTCCGATCATCAGGCCGAGGGCGCCGATAAGCATGATGGCCGGCCAGATCACGTTGAGGGCCGCGAACGCCGTGGTGCCCACGAAATTCGACACGAACAGACCGTCCACGACACTGTAGATGCTGCCGACCAGCATCATGGCAATGCCGGGTATCGACGACTGGATCAGCCGCCCGTAACCATAATGACCGTCGAGTGCGAATCGCATGATGATTTTCGCTGCAATGTGCGCATCAGAGAATCAGTCGATTATACAAAGTGATCCCCCTCTCTGCGAGGGGGATGACTTTGCGGAAGTGGCTGATAGCCAGTTGCGTCCATTGCAGCGGGCAACAAGGCTAATAGAGTCCGGGGATTACCGTGCCGGCTCCTTCGGCGCCGGGGGCGATGGTGCTCAGAACCTCTTCGTTCTGGTTGTCGATGGTCGTGGTTTTCTCTTTGATGGAGAGGATGTCATCGACAATGTAGCGGGTGTGTCCGCGCCAGGGAAGACGGCCGAAGTACTCCTTGTAGTGGAGGTCCATCACCTTGCCGCTTTCAGTCATCAGCCGTTCGGCAATTTCCTTGTCGGCGATGGAGAAATCGAAGGTATTGGACTGGACGCCCGAAGTCTGGGCTTTGATTCCGGTCTGAATCAGTTTTCCTTCGTAGGTTTTCCAGATGACGCCTTTGTAAACGACATAGTTGAGTTCGCCGCTGCGGACACCTTCGCCGAAGACGAAGTAGAACCGGAAGTAGCAGAATACGGCCAATCCTACGATGAGGATGGCGATCAGGATACCGACAAACTTTTTCATGATATGGATTTTTACTGGTTAAACATAACAGGCAATGCGTTCCGCAACCAGGATCAGGACCAGGATGACCGCCAGCATGCGGCTGCCTTTCTTGCAGTCGGGAACGCCGAAATATTCGTTGAGGAGCAGGGAGACGGGCAGGGCGGTAGCCAGTCCGGCAGGGTAACGGCTGTCCGGCAGGAAGATCAGCGTCAAAAGGCTGAGGGACAGCGTGAGGTAGATAATCCGCAGTACGGCGGCAGAGCGGGAGATCTTGTAGCGGTCAAGGCGTCCGATTGACCAGAGGAGGGCCAGCAGGGCAGCCAGTGCCGTGAGCAGGATCCGGCAGAGCGTGGCGGCCGAAAAATGGATGGGGCCATGAGAAACGTCGGTCATTCCACGCCAAAGGCCGGCGAAAAATGCGTCAGGTGCCAGGCTGTCGGGCCGCAGAGCCATGATTCCCAGATAGATTCCTATCGGCAGGCAGAGAGCGAGCACCGAGGCTACCCAGAATTTCAGTTTCTCTTCCGCCTTGCCGACGGCACTGACTGCGTAAATCGGGGCGAGCCAGAGAAAAGGTGGAAAGAGCAGGGCTGCGCCGCCCAGCGTTGCCCAGGCGCCGGCCAGATTTCCCATGGAGGGCCGGTTGGCGCAAAAGGCGAGATAGAAAGCCATACTGAGGGCCAGCAGCAACGAAGCGCCATGGAACGGTGAGAACCAGAGGGCGGCGGGATTGGCGGAAGCCAGGACGATATAGGCGGCCGGGGTAAAGAGACCCAGTTGCGCCAGCACCCTGTCCTCGGTCAGTTGGAGAATCACGGCGTTGGCCAGTATGATGGCGGCGGCAAGCAATCCGGAGAGGAATGTGTGTGGAAGCCCCGGAGTTGCAGCAGGATAGCCACTGGCATACCATGTGGCCAGCAACAGAAACACGCCCACCAGCACCATGAATTCTGAAATCGTCCGGTTCATTTCGCTGCAAAGTTAGATAAATACGCAAAAATTGCTAACTTTGAAGCGAAGTAAAATGATTCCCAAGGTGAAAAAATGGCTTTTTGCGGGCGTGCTCTGTCTGATGTTGCTCCCGGCCGGTTGCCGGCCTGAGGGCATCATCCCTCCCGCGGACATGGAGAACCTTTTTGCCGAGTTCTATCTTGCCGACGCCTGCATTGAGACGATGAACAGTTCGGTCGGCAATGGACTCTTTTATCCGGATTCCGTGAGAGTCTATCAGCCGATCATCGAAAAGCAGGGATACTCGGAGGATGCGTTCCGCGAGTCGCTCGATTACTATCTCCACCGTCCTTCGGAAATGGTCAAGATTTTCAAGCATGTCCATGCCCGGCTGGAACTGGAGGCGGACCGTCCGGTAGAGAAACTCGATACGGAAGATGCAGAAGAAGAGGAAGCGCCGGACCAGGAAGAGGAAGAGACGGTGACGGAGAAAAAGCCTGTGAAAGAGGGGATTGAGCCGGAGATTGAGCGTGAGCCCGGCGACCTGCCGAAGGTGAAACCTGTACCGGAGCAGCTTCAAAAGGAAGAAAAGCCGGCCCCGAAACCGGCGAAAAAGCGGAAGCGAATGACCAAGTCGGATTTGAAACGGCTCGAGGAGGAGCTCAAATAGCATGCGTGTCGTCATCCAGCGGGTTTGTGAGGCTTCGGTCTCGATTGGCGGAAAATGCGTCTCTTCCATCGGGCGGGGGATGATGGTCCTCTGTGGATTCGAGGAAGCAGACGGGGAGGAGGATCTGGACTGGACTGCCCGCAAGATTGCGGCCCTGCGCATCTTCGATGACGAAGCGGGCGTGATGAACCGCTCGGTCGTGGATGTGGGGCAGGAAATCCTGGTCGTGAGCCAGTTTACGCTGATGGCCTCCACCAAGAAGGGGAACCGTCCTTCGTACGTGAAAGCAGCCCGCCCCGAAACGGCCATCCCGCTTTATGAACGATTCAAAGACATGCTTGCCGGCCTGCTCGGCCGGCCGGTTCCCAGCGGCGTCTTCGGCGCCGAGATGCAGGTGGCGCTGGTCAACGACGGTCCCGTCACGATCTGCATCGACAGCAAGAACAGAATATGATACATACTGATACGATGGAAAATAAGGAAATCTACAAGGCCGTCCTGGGGATGATCGACCTGACCTCCCTCAATGGATCGGACACCTATTCCAAGATAGCGGCCATGACCGAAAAAGTCAACCGCTTCCACGATACGTTCCCGGACTATCCGCTGCCGGCTTCGATCTGCGTCTATCCCAACTTCGCAAAAACGGTGGCGCTTACGCGTGCTACAGACGAACTGCACGTGACGGTGGTCGGCGGCTGCTTCCCGGCATCACAGAGTCCGTTGTCGGTGAAGGTGGCGGAATGCACGGCTGCTGTGGCCGACGGTGCCGATGAAGTGGACATTGTGCTGGCCCTCAATTCTTTCCTGGACAACAACTATGAGGCGGCCCGGCAGGAGATCATCGAAATCGGTGCAGCCATCCGGGACATCCGCCCCGCTGTCCACCTGAAGGTGATTCTGGAGACCGGCGCTCTGCAGACGAAGAGTTTGATCGAAGATGCTTCGTTCCTGGCCATGGAAGCCGGAGCGGATTTTATCAAGACCTCTACCGGCAAGATGCAGCCGGCAGCCACGCCGGAGGCTGCGCAGATCATGTGCGAATGCATCCGGGAATACCACAACAGGACAGGCCGCATGGTGGGCTTCAAACCCGCGGGCGGCATTGCTACACCCGAAGATGCCGTGACCTATTGGAACATCGTATCGGAAACACTGGGCGAAGCTTGGCTGGACAAGCGCTATTTCCGCTTTGGCGCCAGCCGCATGGCCAATAACCTGCTTTCAGCCCTGGAAGAACGGGAGATCAAGTATTACTAAGATGGGAAGCCTGCTGATCAAGAACGTCCTGCTGGACGGGAAGAAGACCGATATCCTGATTGAGGGGAACCGCTTCGGCTCCCTGGCTGCTCCGGCCGGAACGGTAGCGGATACGGTGCTTGAAGCGGAAGGGATGGCCATCCTTCCTCCGTTCTATAATACGCATACGCATGCCGCGATGAGCCTGCTCCGCGGTTATGCCGATGACATGCCGTTGCAGAAATGGCTGACAGATTACATCTGGCCCTTTGAAAACAAAATGACGCGGCAGGATATCCGCGAGGGGTCACGCCTGGCTGTCCGGGAGATGATCCGCACGGGCAGCGTCTTTTTCTCTGACATGTACTTCGACATCGAAGAGACGATCGAAGTGGTGCAGGAATACGGAATGCGGGCTGCCATCGGTGTGACGTTCGTGGAGTCACACTCCAAGTCCCAGCAGTCTGAAAAACTGGATATGCTCCGTCACTGGGTCGATCCGACCGGTGGTTTGATCAGCCTGACCGTCGCGCCGCACGCCATCTATACAGTGGGTCCCGACCTGCTGGTCAAGTGCGCCGAGACGGCGCGTACGCTCGGGATGAAGATTCACATACACATCTCCGAAACCCGGCATGAAGTGGACGATTGCGTGCGGGAGCATGGCACCACGCCGGTCCGCTATCTGGACAGCCTGGGCTTTCTCGGCCCGGACGTCATTGCGGCGCACGTCGTCCATGTGGATGAGGAAGAGGCAGCCATTCTGGCCCGCCGCGGCGTGACGATTTCACACTGTCCCTGTTCGAACATGAAACTGGCTTCCGGCACTTTCCCTTATCAGATGCTCCGCGCAGCGGGCTGCCGGATCACGCTCGGGACGGACGGGGATTCCTCCAACAACAACCTCGACATGCGTGAGGAGATGAAATTCGCCGCGTTGCTCGCCAAGTCAACCAGCGGCAATCCCGAAACGATGCCTGCCGGTGAAGCACTGGCGATGGCTACGCGCAACGGCGCCGAAGCTTTCGGCATTGATGCCGGCGAAATCCGGGAAGGGATGTTGGCCGACGCCTTGCTGATCCGGCTCGACGACGAACGGATGCAGCCCTGCCACAACCTGGTTTCCAACTGGGTCTATGCAGCTGGCAGCAGTTGTATAGACACGGTTCTCTGCAACGGCCGGATCCTGATGAAAGACCGCATCATCCTCTCTGAATAATTCAACCGGCCATGGGCAAAAACTTACAAGAATACGGCCTGGACATGCACGGCACGATGATCCTGGAAGAGTTTCGGGAGATGCTTCCTGTCTTTTCCCAGATGAAATCCATCGTGCTTGAGAAACTGGACGGTTGCCTGCAACGGGCGGGGCTGGTGGTTTCGGGTGTCGAGGCGCGGGTCAAAGATGAAGCCAGCCTGGCCGGAAAGCTGGAGCTCAAGGGACAGAAATACAAGACGCTCTCCGATATCACCGACATCGTGGGTGCCCGCGTGATTACGTTCTACAGTGACGAAGTCGATAAAATCGCCGCTTTGGTGGACAATACCTTCGAGGTGGACTGGGAAAATTCGGTGGACAAGCGCAAACTGTTGGGCAATGATACTTTCGGCTATCTGTCGCTACACTATATCTGCCGGATTCCTGAGTCCCTGTACCACGATCCTGCTTGTCCCGAACTGAATCAGTACCGGTTCGAGATCCAGATGCGGACGGCCCTGCAGCATGTCTGGGCCAACATGAACCACGATACGGGATACAAGAGCGGTTTCGAGGTTCCGAAAGAATACATCCGGAGCCTGACCCGCCTGGCGGGCCTGCTGGAACTGGCGGACGACGAGTTCAGCCGCATCCGCAAGGACTTGACCGATTACCGCCGCAAAATGGAGCAGCTGGTCAAGGACGGAAGCTTCGACGAGGTCTCCCTCAATGCCGATACGTTCCGCAGTTACCTGGCGCTCGACCCCTTCGCATCGCTCAACGCGAAGATTGCGGCCATCAACCAGGCCGAGGTGCAGCAACTCAGCGGTATGCCTTACCTGGAACCGATGCGGCTCATAGGGCTCCAGACGCTGGGCGATGTGGAGCGGATGCGCAAATCCTGTTCGGAGAAAGCCTATCAGCTGGCTCTTCACCAGATCAGTGGAACCGACCTCGACATCATCGCTTCCACGCTCGGCCTGCAGAATGTCTGTCTGGCCTATGCGGGTGAAAAGGGCGGTGAAAAAGGCATTGAATTCTTTCTGAATTATCTGAACGGTCCTTCTCGTTATAACGCCGCGACGGCCAGGAAACTCTATCAACAACTCTGCAAGATTCATGACATGTAACCATGGCAAATTCTTTCATCGACAGTACTCTGCTTGACAAGGCCATCGTCTTTGCCGTTCAGGCTCACCACAATACGGAGCGCCGTGGAAAAGGGTTCCCGTATATCGTCCATCCGCTGGAAGCGGTGGCTGTCGTGGCCACCCTCTCTTCCGACCAGGAACTGCTGGCGGCGGCTGCGCTCCACGATGTAGTCGAGGATACGTCGATCACACTGGATCAGCTGCGACGGGAATTCGGCGATAAGGTGGCGTTCCTGGTGGAACAGGAAAGCGACAAGTTTGTTCCGGAGCGCAGCGAGTCCGACAGTTGGCGCGACCGCAAACAGGGTGCCATTGACCGGCTGGCAGCTGCACCGTACGAAGCAAAGATCGTCGCGTTGGGCGACAAGCTCTCCAACATGCGCGCCATTGCCCGTGATTACGACGACATGGGCGACAAACTTTGGGAGCGTTTTCACGCACCCGGTGGCCGTGTGGATCATGAATGGCATTACCGGGGCCTGGCACAGTCGCTGAGTGATCTGGCCGGCACGCATGCTTATACGGAATTTACTCAATTGATTGAACATGTCTTCGGCAAACCCCGGCCGGAGTTGATCGATCTGAATGACTATGAAGTGAGTGGTGATGGCTATACGGCGATCAGTTACAACCACAAGGACGGGAAACGGATGATGAAGCTCTATGCGGAGTATATGCCGGTTTCCGTGCCGGAGCAGGAACTGAAGATGTCCTGGTCCATCATGGACCTCGGCTTGCACATCCCTCGGGCTTACCGGTTGGTGACAGACGGGAAACGGGTGGGGGTCGAATTCGAACGGATTACCCGCAAACGCTCTTTTGCCCGCGCCATCTCGCAGGAGCCGGAACGGCTGGATGAATATACGGCCGAGTTCGCCAGACAGTGCCTGAAACTCCATGCTACGCCGTGCAATTCGGAGGTGTTCCCTTCCGTCAAGGATCATTTCCACGGAGTCATCGAAGCTTCCCATGATTTCGACGATGCCCAGAAAGCCCGTTTGCAAGCCTTCGTGGACCAAGCCCCCGACGCCACAACCTGCCTGCACGGTGATATGCACATCGGCAATATCATTACCGACGGCAAGCAGACCTGGTGGATTGACCTGGCTGATTTCCGCTACGGACATCCTTTCTTTGACCTGGGGATGCTCTATTTCGTGTGCATCTCCAATCCGAGCGATGCATTGGCGGACCAGCTTTTTCATGTAACGCATGCCCAGATGATGCGGGTCTGGGAAGTGTTCGTACAAACATACTTCGGCCCGGAGGCTGACCTGCAGGAAATCAACCGGCAGATTCAGCCCTATGCTGCCTTGTACATGATTCATTTTGCCAACCGGGAGTCGATGCTTCCGCATTGGCGTACCGATATTGAAAGAATGCTGCTCCGGTAAGATGCATTACATTTTTGTCATTAACGGACGGGACGACAAGTCCTTCATCGCCCAAGACGTAGAGAGGCAGATCGCAGAAGCCGGTTCCAGGCTGGACTATGAGATTTACCGGACCACGGGGGTGGGGGACGGAACGCGTTTCGTACGGATCTATTGTGACCTGCACCCCCGGATTGAATGCTGCTTCGTCGCTTGCGGCGGAAGCGGAACGTTCATTGAGGTCGCGTCCGGGTTGGTAGGCTTCTCCAAAAAGTACCTGAGCGTTCTTTCCTACGGGCTGACGAACGATTTCATCAAATGCTATCCGGACAGGGATTTTCATTCGCTTCCCAAGTTGCTGGCCGGTACCCCGCGGCCGGTGGACATCATGCGGGTCAATGACAACTATGCCATCAATGTCATCAACGTCGGGTTTGAGGCGGTAGTCGCTTCCCGGGTCTATGACCTGGAGGCTTCCGGCAAGACCAGACATGCGGTCACAAGAGGAATCGGGTATGCCCTCTTGTTCGGAAAACGCAACCGGATCCGGGTCATCGCCGACGGGGAACGCATGAACCGGCGCAATTTGTTTCTCTGCTCAATGTCGAACGGGCGCTGGGTGGCCGGGAAGTATTTGTGTGCACCGGATGCGGACCCGGAAGACGGCCTGATCGAGTTCAGCATCGTACGTCGGATGAGCCCGCTTACCTTGTTGCGCGTTCTGCCGCTTTACGAGCGGGGCGAGCAGTTTACGCGTAATCCGGGAAAACGGAAATTCATCCACCGGCGTGTGCGCAGCGTACAACTCCGCTCCCGGGACCTGATTGACATCTGTCTGGACGGGGAGATCCTCTCCGGCCATTCTTTCGACATCGAAATATTACACCATTCCATTCAATTGATCCTTCCATCCCTCGTATCCATGAAAAAAAGATTTGAACCCATCGTCGACAAATGTGGCGAGATTGTCGATTATCTCATGTCCTCGCCTGATATTCCGCAGGATGAAGCCCTGCAGTTCAAGATCCGTCTCTCCATCGAGGAGGCAGTGGAGAATGTGGTCCGCTATGCCTATGACGGCGGTTTGGGATGGATCGAGGTCGGTACGGAACTCGATCCGGAAGGCGTCATGCTGACCATCCTGCTCAAGGATGCCGGAGTCCCTTTCAATCCGCTTGAAAAAGAAGATCCCGACATCACCCAGTCTGTGGAGGACCGGGAGATTGGTGGGCTGGGTATCTTCTTGTGCAAGAAACTGATGGACCGTATCGAATACAAGTACGAGGATGGGTGCAACATCCTCATCATGACCAAGCGAGTCGCCTGATCCCGCCATGCCGCTTCACAGCCAATCAATAGCCCGACGGCTCAGCCGGTATGTCTTGTTGATCTCTGCCGGTATGCTGCTGTTCACCACCATTCTGATGGGCATCTTCGGCCGTCGTGCAATCATCAGGATCACGACCGAAGTGGCCGAGAAGGAGGTCGATCTGGTCGCCGGGAACATCGACATGCTGATTTCCGAGGTAGAACTGGCCGTGGGCAATGTGGACTGGTTTGTCCAGCGGGGTGGCATGCGGGAGCAATTCATGTACGATGCGACGAGAGAACTGGTCATGTCCAACCCGAGTATCATTGGCAGTGCAGTCGCCTTCGAGCCCTATTATTTCCAGGGACGGCGTTGGTTTGCACCCTATTCCTACATCGAAAAACAGACCGGGGAGATGCATACGATCCAGATGGGTAACGCTGATTACGATTATCCGACGATGGACTGGTACCGGGTCCCCAAGTTGTTTGACCGGCCGGTGTGGAGTGAACCCTATTTCGACGAGGGCGGCGGTAGCCGGCGGATGGCGACTTATTCGTTGCCGCTCAAGGATACGACCGGTACTTTTTTCGGCATCCTTACATCGGATATTTCCTTGGAAGGTATGTCCAACCGGTTGAAGAGAATTACTCCCTATTGGGATTCATACGCAGTGCTTGTCAGTGCGAGGGGAACTTATATCGTTCATCCCGACAGTTCCATGGTCCTCAAACATTCCATCTTCGACACCGTTTCGCAAATGAGCGACACCACGGCCCTGACCATCGCCCAGAACATGCTCAACGGCAAGAAAGGATCGGTCCGTTTCCACGGGAACAGGAATGAAGATTATTTCGGCGTGTACCGGCCGATCAGCAACGGATGGTCGATCCTGCTGGTCAATTCGTACGATTCGGTGTTCCATTATCTGTCTATCTTCAACGTGATCATGGCGATCATGGCAATTCTCGGACTGATCGGGCTGTATGTCGGATGCCGTAACGTCATCCGGCGCCAGATGATGCCCATTGTGGAATTCACCCAGGTGTCGATGACCATGGCCAAGGGCAATTTCAAGGCCCGTCTGCCCGAAGTGAAGCGGGGGGAAGAACTGCAGAAGTTGCGCGATTCGATGGCCTTCATGCAACAGTCCATCCGCGAGTACATCGCCGAACTGAAGACCACGACGGCGTCCAACGAACGTTATGAGAGCGAATTGACCATTGCCCGGGACATCCAGATGAGCATGTTGCCGCAGAACTTCCCGAATCATCCCGGCTGTGACCTCTACGCAATGGTGCAGCCGGCCAAGGAGGTGGGCGGCGACCTGTACGATTTCATCGACGTGGGAGACCGGGTCTTCTTCCTGGTGGGCGACGTCTCCGGGAAAGGTGTCCCGGCCGCGTTATTCATGGCCATAACGCGGGCGGCCTTCCGTTTCATCGGCGCTTTGGGCCTGCCGATCAACGAAGTGGTCCGCCGGGTGAACGACTGCCTCTGCGACGGAAACACGAATGAGATGTTCGTTACGCTCTTTGCCGGCTGCCTCAATACCTCCACCGGCGTCATGGAGTTCTGCAATGCGGGCCACAACCCTATCGTTATCGTCGCACCGGACGGTTCGGCATCGTTCTTGCGTGCGAAGCCCAACCTGGCGGCCGGCCTGTTTGAACGTTTTCCTTATGAAGCCGAGCAGATCCGACTGGAACACGGTTCTCGTCTGATCGTCTATACGGATGGCGTGACGGAGGCCGAACGTGCCGACAAGACGCAGTTCGGTGAACAGGCGTTGCTGGACTGGGCCAGGAAGATGAACCCTTCGGTCTCGGCCAAAGCCTCGACCCTCGACCTGTATGCCCGGGTCCGTCACTTTACCGGCGATGCGGAGCAGAACGACGACATCACGATCATGTCAATCTTATTGAAATAATAATATAATGCAAGATAAAAAATGAACGTAACAATCACAGAAGAAGGCGCAAAGGCGCTCGTCAAACTTGAAGGAAGGCTCGATACCACCAACGCCGACCAGTTCATGAAAGACATCACGCCGCTGATGAACGGAACGCACGAGGAGATCGACGTGGACTGCACGGACATGGAGTACACCAGCAGCCAGGGGCTCCGCATGTTCCTGATGCTGCAGAAGAACGTTTCGGCACGCAGGGCGAAGCTGGTGTTGCGGAACATGAAACCGCATGTGAAAGAAGTATTCGACATTACGGGTTTCTCGCACATTATCAATATCGTATAGTGGAGCCCGGCGGGCTGTTGATAATTGGTTGAAAAAGTCTGACGGGACAGGGAGCGATTTTTTGCAGGGTTGATGTATCTTTGTAGAAAATCTCTTACTATGTCCACGACAAACAATCAAGCTATCTACGACGCCCGGACGCTGGGAAAGCCCAAGATGGCGCTTCTCGGCTTGCAGCATCTGTTTGCCATGTTCGGCGCCACCGTCCTGGTGCCAGTAATTACAGGGTTGTCGGTCTCGGCGACCCTTCTTTTTGCCGGTCTGGGTACCCTGATCTTCCACATGCTGACCCGTTGGAAAGTACCTGCTTTCCTGGGATCCTCCTTTGCCTTCCTCGGCGGATACGCCGCCGTGACCCAGATGGGGGCTGAGCAGGGGCTTTCGCTGGCCCAGTCGCTGCCGTACGCCTGCATCGGCGTTGTCTGCGCCGGTCTGATGTATTTCATCCTGGCGGGGCTTTTCGCCGCCTTCGGACCCCAGAAAGTCATGCGTTTCTTCCCGCCGGTGGTTACCGGACCGATCATTATCGCCATTGGTCTGACCCTCTCGGGTTCCGCCATTACCAATTGCAATACCAACTGGTGGATCGCCCTGCTGGCCATCGCCATCATCATCGTGTGCAACATCTGGGGAAAGGGCATGATCAAGATCGTTCCGATCCTGCTCGGTGTGCTGGGTTCCTATATCGTGGCTGCCTGCTTTGGTCTGTGCGATTTCAGCGGCGTGAAGGACGCTGCCTGGCTTGGATTGCCGTTCAAGATGCAGAATACCGCTTTCGCCGTGTTCCAGTCACCGAACTGGGGCCTGATCGTGGCGGCCATCATCGCCATCCTGCCGATCTCGCTGGCTACGATGGTCGAGCATATCGGTGACATGTGCGCCATTTCTTCGACGACAGGTGAGAATTATCTGGCGCATCCGGGTCTGCACCGTACCCTCATGGGCGACGGTCTGGCTACCATTTTGGCGTCGCTTTTCGGTGCTCCGGCCAATACTACTTACGGTGAGAATACCGGCGTGCTCAACCTCACCCGCGTCTTTGACCCGCGCGTGATCCGTATTGCCGCTTGCTTCGCCATCCTCCTGAGCTTCTGCCCGAAGTTTGCCGCGTTGATCAGCGCGATGCCCGCTTCCACGATCGGCGGCGTCAGCCTCGTGCTCTACGGTATGATTTCCGCGGTCGGTGTCCGCAACCTGGTGGAGAACCGCGTGGACCTCACGGAATCGCGCAACGTCATTATCACGGCCTTGATCCTGGTGCTGGCCATCGGTATCAAGTATGGCGCGAACGACGCCATCTCCATCGGCTTCACTTCGCTCAGCGGCCTGGCCGTGGCCGCCCTTGTGGGCATCATCCTGAACGCTGTGCTTCCGGGCAACACCTATGAGTTCCCCAACGGAGAAGGCGACGTCTCCGTCAACTTCGGCGGTACGCACAAACCCAAGAGAAAAAACTAAAACCTTCATGAACATATGAAAAAACTGATTCTTTCTGCAGCCGTGCTGCTCTGTGCTCTGACCGCTTTCGGCCAGACGAACTTCCAGACCTTCTATGATTTCGGTCGCAAGCATTTCACCACGACCCTCGAAGGTTTCCACACCGACAACTGGGGCAATACGTTCTTCTTCATCGATTACGATTACAACAATCGGGACGGGAATGCCATCATTTCTCCCAGCAACACGTATTTTGAGATTGCACGTTGCTTCAATTTCTGGCAGAACAGCACGCTCGCTCCCCTGAGCCTCCAGGTGGAGTACAACGGCGGCTTCGGAATGGCATCCAACACGCCCTCCTACGGGGCTGGCCTCGCATTCCCTGTCAACAGCGCTTTCCTTTTCGGCGTGGATTATTTCCTGCACAGCGGTGACTTCAAGAATACGCTCAACTTCAAGCTCCTGTACAAGCAGTTCATCCACCTCTACTCGCAGGTTCCGCTCCAGTTTACGACGGTTTGGGGTTGCCAGGATCTCTTTGGTGCGCCGGGCCTCCGGTTCTCGGGCTTCCTGGATGTCTGGTGCGAAGGCCGCAGCACGGTGGTGCTCTCCGAACCGCAGATCTGGTACAGTTTCGGCACCGAGCATTTCAATCTCGGCGGCGAGGTGGAACTCAGCTATAATTTCGCCGGCATGAGTGGTTTCCATATCCTGCCTTGTCTCGGTATGAAATGGGTCTTCTGATACCTGCCTGAACCATCATAAACTTTTCCATACACTATGAGTAATTTCCTGACCAAAGCTTTTGGCTTCAACCCGGAAAAGCACACCGTCCGTACGGAGCTCGTGGCAGGTCTGACGACCTTCCTGACGATGGCCTATATTCTGGCCGTCAACCCGAATATCTTCAGTGCGCTGCCGGGTATGCCTGCGGGCAGTGTCTTTACCGCGACGGCCCTGGCCGCCATTATCGCCACACTGGTCATGGCCTTCTGGGCCAAGAAACCGTTTGCCCTGGCTCCGGGTATGGGCCTGAACGCCTTCTTCGTATTCACGGTCTGCCTGACGATGGGTCACACTTGGCAGTTCGCCTTGACGGCGGTGCTGATTGAAGGCCTGATCTTCGTCGTCCTGACACTGACGAAAGTCCGTACCTGGATCCTGAATGCGATTCCACTCAGCCTGAAGCATGCCATCGGCGCCGGTATCGGCCTGTTCATCGCCTTCATCGGTCTGCAGAATGCCGGCCTGATCGTCAACAACGACGCCACGCTCGTGGCGCTCGGCGATGTGTGCCACGGCACCGGCCTGCTGGCCGTCATCGGTCTGATCATCTCCTGCACGCTGGTGATGCTGCACGTTCGCGGCGGTATCCTGATCGGCATCCTCGTGACGGCCATCATCGGCCTGTTCATCAAGGATCCGGCCACGGGCGAGGCCATCACGCACTTCACGGGTGTCGTGTCGCTGCCCGACAGTGTCGCTCCGATCGCCTTCCAATTCCAGTGGGGTGAAATCTTTACCTGGGACATGCTGGCCGTCGTGTTCACCTTCCTGTTCATCGATATGTTCGATACGATGGGTACGGTGATTGGCGTTTCGCAGAAGGCTGGTTTCGTCGATGAGAAAGGTAACATCCAGGATGCCGAGAAGGTGTTCCTGGCCGACTCCATCGGTACGATTGCCGGTGCCTGCCTGGGTACCTCCACCACAACGACGTATGTTGAGAGCTCCGCTGGTGTCGGTGCGGGCGGCCGCACGGGCCTGACGGCCTTCTCCGTGGCCGTGCTCTTCGCCGTCGCGCTCTTCTTCTCGCCGGTGTTCCTGGGTATCCCCGGTGCGGCCACCGCTCCGGCTCTGATCATCGTCGGTATGATGATGATGAACCCGGTCCGCGAAATCGACTGGTCCAACTATCGCGAAGCCATCCCCGCTTTCCTGACGCTGATCCTCATGCCGCTGGCCTACAGCATTTCCGACGGTATCCTCATCGGTGTGATCTCCTATGTAATCCTCTATGCCCTTACCGGCAAGGCCAAACAGATCACCCCTACGATGTGGGTCCTCGCCGTGCTCTTCATCCTCCGGTATATTTTCATCTAGCAAAAAAAGATGCCCGGTCGAGGCCGGGCATGACGATATTCCTAAGTCACCCCCGGCTTTGACCGGGGGTCTTTTTTATCAGATCTTCGACTCGCAGTAGGCGCAGCGGATGACGCCTTCTTCGGTGCGTTTGAAGTAGGGAGTGACGTGTTCGTGGTTGCACATGCACTTGGGGTTGGTGCAGCGCAGGTTCGGGTCGGTGAAGATGTCCTTCTTCTCGGGCATCGGGTGCTTCGGGTCGTCTTTCCAGTCGATGAGCGACTTGATGAGGGCCATGCGGACGTATTTGCCGCAGGCGACCTGGCGGAAGTATGCGGCGCGCGGGTCGGCGTCGACTTCGGTGAGGATCTCGTTGACGCGCGGCAGCGGGTGCAGGACGGCCATTTCCTTCTTGGCGAGTTTCATCTTCTCGGCGTTGAGGATGAAGTTGTCCTTGAGGCGGTCGAACTCGTCCTGGTCGAGGAAGCGCTCTTTCTGGACACGGGTCATATAGAGGATGTCGAGGTTCGGCATGGCCTCTTCGATGGAATCGACTTCTTCGTACGGGATGCCCTTGCGGTCGCACACGTCGTGGCGGATATACTCGGGAAGTTTGAGGGCGTCGGGGGCGATGAGGTACACCTTGATGCCTTCGTAGGCCGAGAGGGCCTTGATCAGCGAGTGGACGGTGCGGCCGAAACGGAGGTCGCCGCAGAAGCCGATGGTCAGGTTGTCGATGTGGCCGAGTTCGCGGTGGATGGTCAGCAGGTCGGTGAGGGTCTGCGTCGGGTGGCTGTGGCTGCCGTCGCCGGCGTTGATGATGGGCACCGGGGAGACTTCCGAGGCGGCCAGCGGAGCGCCCTCGATGGGGTGGCGCATGGCGATGATGTCGGCGAAGCAGGCCAGGACGCGGACGGTGTCCTGGACGGTTTCACCCTTGGAGACCGACGAGCGGGCGGCGTCGGAGAAACCGAGGACCTGTCCGCCGAGTTCCTTCATGGCGGCGGTAAAGCTCAGGCGCGTACGCGTGCTGGGCTCGTAGAAGAGGGTGGCGAGTTTCTTGTGGGCCATGGCCTCATAATACTCCTCGGGGTGTTCGATGATCCGGTCGGCCAGGGCGATGATTTCGCTGATTTCGGCACGGGTCAGGTCGGTGGGTTCGATCAGGTGTTTCATAAATCGTTGGTATGTATTAATTGTTTGCTTTCATCCAGGATTCGTCGGAAGGATTGTCGCGGAAGCGGCGGATGCGATCCTGCCACTCCGGCGCGATGTAGCGGGCTTCCACGGCGACCTCGAGCAGGGCGTCGAGGTTGCTCAGGGAATGGTTGACGGTCTTCGCGGCGGCGAGCCGGTCGAGGCCGCGCTGCATGCCGTAGGTGAAGATGCTCACGATGCCCAGGACTTCGGCCCCGGCTTCGCGCAGCGCCTCGACGGTCTCGACGGCGCTGCCGGCGGTGGAGATCAGGTCTTCCACCACGACGGTTTTGGTCCCCGATTCCAGCCGGCCTTCGATGCGGTTGGTTCGGCCGTGGCTCTTGTTCTCACCGCGGACATAGCCCATCGGCAGATCGAGGATCTGCGCGGCCAGCGCCGCGTGGGCGATGCCGGCCGTGGAGGTGCCCATCAGCATCTGGCAGTCGGGATAGTAAGTGCGGACCAGCTCGGCCAGGCCGGCCTCGACGCGGTCGCGGACCGCGGGGGCGGAGAGGATGAGGCGGTTGTCGCAGTAGATGGGGCTGTGGATGCCGCTGGCCCAGGTAAAGGGCTGTTCGGGGCGGAGGAACACGGCGCCGATGGAAAGGAGGTCGCGGGCAATGGTTTTTTCGCGGGTATCGGTCATAGGATTATGCATTTTGAAGGGTTTCAGGGCAGAATTCATTGAGACAGCGGCGCCAGGCGGCGAGCGGATCGGCGGCGGCGGTGATGGGGCGGCCGACGACGATGAAGTCGGAGCCGATTTCCCGGGCGCGGGCCGGGGTGGTGATGCGGACCTGGTCGTCGGTGGCGGCGTCGGCGAAGCGGATGCCGGGGGTGACGGCCAGGAATTCCGGGCCGCAGGCCGCTTTCACGAGCGAGGCCTCCAGCGGCGAGCAGACCACGCCGTCGAGCCCGGCTTCCCGGGCGTTGCGGGCGTAGTGGGCGATCGCCTCGTCGATGCTGGCATCGACCAGCAGTTCCCGTTGCATGCGTTCCTGGCTGGTGGAGGTGAGTTGGGTGACGGCGATCAGGAGTGGCCGCGTTCCGTCGGGGCGGGTGAGGCCCTCGCGGGCGGCGCGCATCATATCGATGGTGCCGGCCGCGTGGACGTTGGTCATATCGACGTCGAGGCGCGAAAGCACCTGCATGGTGCGTCGCACGGTATTGGGGATGTCGTGGAGTTTCAGGTCGAGGAAGATCCGATGGCCCCGCCGTTTCAGTTCCCGGACCATCTCCGGTCCCTCGGCATAGTACAGTTCCATCCCGATCTTCAGGAACGGTTTCCGATCTTCCCGGGCAAACAAATCGAGGAAATCGAAAGCCTCCCGGGCACTGCCGAAATCGCAGGCGATAATGACGTCGTTCTTATTCATAATAGCTTCTTCGGACGATCATATGCTTTCCTTTCAGGACCGTCTGCGCCCACGCAGCCGCGAGTGGGAGGGGCCCAAAGCCAGCGGCTTCAGCCGCTAGCGAAGGCCGTGAGGGAAGGTATGTGTGATAGCAGGCCGTAGCGGCGGGTTTGGGGCAGAGCCCCGTAATTCGATAGGGATAGGCCCCGGAGGGGCCGTAGTCCTGAAAGGAAAGCATATGATCGTCTGACATATTAAATGATTCCTATGATATCTTTCAGTTTTTCAATGTTCAGTTGTTCCATGACGGTGGGGAGGGCGTCGATGATCGTGGGGCAGGCGAGGGGGTCGCGGAGGTTGGCGGAGCCGACCTGGACGGCGGTGGCGCCGGCCATCATCATTTCGATGACCTCTTCAGCTGTGGAGA